>Ga0055530_10001322_pt1 | contig 18654 bp, 14 predicted proteins | sample Araplavi_mTSA_r2_FD_55009 | JGI IMG/M metagenome (GOLD analysis project Ga0055530, IMG submission 55009) | Arabidopsis root microbial communities from North Carolina, USA - plate scrape MF_Cvi_mTSA_r2 | ecosystem: Host-associated > Plants > Roots > Endosphere | place: USA: North Carolina... | reverse complement strand
AGTTACTTCATTCTTAAAGGAAAGAGTGATATGCCCTCCCGTACCTCTCGCTCGATTGAGATGCGGCCCGCCGAAGCGGGCGACCTGGCGTTCATGCAGCAACTGTATTCCAGCACGCGCAGCGCCGAAGTTCGGATGGGGGGCTGTGACCTCGCCACCGAAACCCTGCTGCAAGGCCTGCAGTTCAAGGCGCAGCAAACCTGGTACGAAACCCAATACCCCAATGCCGACCTGGCCGTGATCATGGATCGCGAACGCCCGGTCGGGCGCCTTTACGTCGATTACGGGCCGGACGAATTGCGCATCCTCGATATTTGCCTGCTGCCCGACTACCGCAATCGCGGCATCGGGCTTGGTTTGCTGCGTAGCCTTCAGGCGCAGGGCGAGCGTCTGCGCCTGCCGGTGCGGATCAACGTTCCGTTAGGCAGCCTGGCACAGCGCCTGCTGCTGCGCTGCGGGTTTGAGGTACTGGCGACGGACGGCATCTACAACATCATGGAGTGGATGCCGCCCGCCGGTATCGACTGAACCCCGGGCTAGGCCCAGCCCCCGAGCACTTTGTACAAAGTGACCTGGTTGGTTGCCTTCGCCAGGCGCACGCTGATCAGGCTTTGCTGCGCCGCGTACAAGGCACGCTGCGACACCAGGGCATTCAGGTAGGACTCCGCCCCTTTCTGGTAACGCGCTTCGTGGATGCGGTAGCTGCGGCTTGCCGCTTCGGTCAGCGCGGTCTGCGATTCCACCCGTTCGTCCAGCGTGCCGCGCTGTGCCAGCGCATCGGCCACTTCGCGGAAGGCCGACTGGATCGCCTTTTCGTAACGCGCCACGGCGATGCCGTTGTCGGCCTTGGCGATATCCAGCCTTGCGCTATTGGCGCCGCTGTCGAAAAGGGGCAGCGTCAGTTGCGGCAGGAAGGTCCAGGCGCCGGTACCGGCCTTGAACAGGTTGCCCAGGCTATTGCTCGCACTGCCAGCCGTTCCGGTCAGGGTAATGCTCGGGAAGAAGGCGGCTCGCGCCACACCGATATTGGCGTTGGCTGCCTTCAGCGCATGCTCGGCCTCCAGCACGTCCGGGCGTTGCAGCAGCACGGACGATGGCACGCCTTCCGGCAGTTCGGCCAGGGTGCTTACCGCGGTGGGCAAGGCTTGCGGCAGCAGGCTTGCCGGCACTTGGGTACCGACCAGCAGGGCCAGCGCGTTTTCGCCGGCCGCTACCTGGGCGGTGTAAAGGGCCATGTCGTTGCGCGCGGCTTCGACACTGGTTTGCGCTTCGTACATATCAAGGCCGGAGGTGGCGCCGGATTCGAAGCGGCGCTTGCTCAGCTCATACGTGATCTGCTGGCTTTTCAGCGTTTCCTGCGCCAGCAGCAGGCGCTCCTTGTCGGCCGCCAGGCCAAGCCAGGTGCTGGCCACTTCGGCCACGAGGCTGAGGCGCTGCGCGCGCTGCGCTTCTTGCGTGCCGAGGTAGGTTTGCAGCCCGGCTTCCGACGCGTTGCGCAGCTTGCCGAACAGGTCCAGCTCGTAGGCTGGAATGGCCAGGCCGCCCGTGTACTGGCGGCTGATGTCGCCGCCCGGCGCACGCGAGGCGCTCTGGCCGACTTGCGCATTCACCTTGGGCAGTTGTGCGGAACGGTCGATGCCGTATTGCGCCCTCGCCTTTTCGATATTCAGCGCCGACACGCGTAGGTCGCGGTTGTTCTTCAGCGCCAGCTCCACGACTTCACGCAGTTGCGGGTCGCCGATGAAATCCTGCCAGGCGATTTCGCTGGCTGGCTTGGCGTCGGCCGCGGTTTTTGCCGGCTTGTAGGCTTCGCCCTGCGGCCAGGCCACAGCTACTGGCGAATCAGGGCGCTGGTAAGTTGGCGCCAGGCTGCAGCCGGCCAGCAAAGCTGCCGCTGCAAGGGTAAACAGAGTCTTGTTCATATCAATTCGCCTCCGAAGCGACGGCCGGTGCGGCAGGAGCGGCCGGGGCAGCCTTGCGGCCAACCCATGCACGTACCACCACGAAGAACACCGGCACGAAGAAGATGCCAAGGAAAGTAGCCGTCAGCATGCCGCCCAGCACGCCTACGCCGATCGCGTTCTGGCTGCCGGAACCTGCGCCGCTTGCCAGCGCCAGCGGCAGCACGCCGAGGCCGAAGGCGATGGACGTCATCAGGATCGGGCGCAGGCGCAGCTTGACTGCCTGCAGCGTGGCTTCACGCAGTTCGATGCCTTTTTCCTGCAGCTCCTTGGCGAATTCCACGATCAGGATCGCGTTCTTCGCCGACAGGCCGACCACGGTCAGCAAGCCGACCTGGAAGTAGACGTCGTTCGCCAGGTGGAAGCCCCAGGTCGCCAGCACGGTACCGATCACGCCAAGCGGCACCACCAGCAGCACCGAGAACGGCACGGACCAGCTTTCATACAATGCGGCCAGGCACAGGAATACGATCAGCACGGAGATGGTGTACAGCACGGTGGTCTGCGAACCGGAGTCGCGTTCTTCCACCGACAGGCCAGTCCACTCGAAGCCGATACCCGGCGGCAACTGCGCCACCAGCTTTTCCATTTCAGCCATGGCGACACCGGAGCTGACGCCCGGCGCAGGCATGCCCTGCACGTTCATCGAAGGAATGCCGTTGTAGCGCTCCAGGCGTGGCGAGGCATAAACCCAGCGGCCGGTGGCAAAGGCAGAGAATGGCACCATTTCGCCCTGCGCATTACGCACGAACCACTTGTTCAGGTCTTCCGGCGCCATGCGCGATTCCGGCGTGCCCTGCAGGTAGACGCGCTTGACGCGGCCACGGTCGACGAAGTCGTTCACGTAGGAAGAACCCCAGCCCACGCTCAGTACGCGGTTGACATCGGCCACGGTAAGCCCCAATGCAGTGGCTTTCTGCTGGTCGATATCCAGCTTGAATTGCGGCGTATCTTCCTGGCCGTTAGGACGCACTGCCATCAGCAGCGGGTTCTTGGCTGCCATGCCCAGCAGCTGGTTACGCGCTGCCATCAGCGCATCGTGGCCCACGCCGCCCTGGTCCTGCAGTTGCAGGTCGAAGCCGCTGGCATTACCCAGTTCCATCACCGCTGGCGGCGCAAAGGCAAACACCATCGCTTCACGGATCTGCGAGAAGGCGCCCATGGCGCGGCCGGCGACGGCTTTCACTTTCTGGTCCGGGTTCTTGCGCTCGGACCAGTCTTTCAGGCGCACAAAGGCCAGGCCGGTATTCTGGCCGTTACCTGCAAAGCTGAAGCCCGCCACCGTGAACACGGAGGCTACATTCGCCTTTTCGTCGTCCATGAAGTGATGTTCCAGCTTCTCCAGCACTTTCAGCGTGCGTTGCTGGGTAGCGCCAGTAGGCAACTGCACCATGGAGAACAGCATGCCCTGGTCTTCATCCGGCAGGAAGGAAGTCGGCAGGCGCATGAAAGACACCGCCAGCACGGCCAGCAGCGCGCCGTACACCACCAACGAGCGGCCGCTGCGCGACAGCATCTTGCCGACCAGACCCTGGTACTTGGTGCTGCTGCGGTCGAAGGTTCGGTTGAACCAGCCGAAGAAGCCTTTCTCCGATACATGGCTGCCAGGCTTCAGGAAGGTGGCGCACAGCGCCGGCGTAAACACCATTGCCACCAGCACCGACAGCACCATGGCAGACACGATGGTCACCGAGAACTGACGGTAAATCACGCCGGTGGAACCGCCAAAGAAAGCCATCGGCACGAACACGGCCGACAGCACCAGCGCGATACCTACCAGTGCGCCGGAAATCTGGCCCATCGACTTGATGGTCGCTTCTTTCGGCGACAAGCCCTCTTCCGTCATCACGCGTTCAACGTTTTCCACCACCACGATCGCATCGTCCACCAGCAGGCCGATCGCCAGCACCATGGCAAACATGGTCAGCGTGTTGATCGAGTAGCCGAGCGAGAACAGCACGCCGAAAGTACCCAGCAACACCACCGGCACTGCGAAGGTCGGGATCAGGGTGGCGCGGAAGTTCTGCAGGAAGACATACATCACGATGAACACCAGGATCACCGCCTCCACCAGGGTTTTCACCACTTCTTCGATGGACAGCTTGACGAACGGCGTGGTATCGAAGGCCACCTGGGCTTTCATCCCTTGGGGGAACTGCTTGCCCATCACCTCAATCTTCTTCTTGATCAGTTCTGCGGTTTCCAGCGCGTTGGCGCCGGTTGCAAGCTTGATCGCCACACCCACCGCCGGTGCGCCGTTGTAGCGCGCCACGGTGTTGTAGTTTTCGTTGCCCAGTTCCACGCGGGCCACGTCGCGCAGGTGCACGGTAGCGCCGCTGGCGGTCGTCTTGAGCAGGATGGCGCCGAACTGCTCCGGCGTTTGCAGGCGGCTTTGCGCAGTAACGGTGGCATTCAGCTGCTGTTCCGGCACGGCTGGCGCGCCGCCCAGCTCACCGGCAGACACCTCTGCATTCTGCGCCTGGATTGCTGCTGCCACGTCGGCCGGCGTCAACTGGAAGCCTTGCAGCTTCTGCGGGTCCAGCCAGATGCGCATCGCGTACTGGGAGCCGAACAGCGTGACTTCGCCCACGCCTTGCACGCGGCTCAGCGGGTCGATCACGTTGGCGGCCACATAGTCGCCCAGGTCGGACTGCTTCATCTTGCCGTCTTCGGAGATGAAGCCGAACACCATCAGGAAGTTGCGGGTCGCTTTCGACACCACCAGGCCTTGCTGGGTGACCGCGCTAGGCAGCAGCGGCGTAGCCAGTTGCAGCTTGTTCTGCACCTGCACCTGTGCGATGTCCGGATTGGTGCCGCTCTTGAAGGTCAGCGTGATGTTGATGCCGCCAGTCGAATCGCTGGTCGACGACATGTAGCGCAGGCCGTCGATACCCTTCATCTTCTGCTCGATGATCTGGGTGACGGCATCTTCCACCGTCTTGGCCGATGCGCCCGGATAGGAACCGGTGATCGAGATCGATGGCGGCGCAATACTTGGGTACTGCGAAATTGGCAGCCCCTTGATCGCCATCACACCCGCCAGCATCACAACGATGGCGAGCACCCAGGCGAAAATGGGGCGGTTGATAAAGAAGCGGGACATGATGGAAACCTCCGCTTAGCGCGCCGCGACGGCTGGCTTGTCCGCAGCTGCGGTGGTGGCCGGCACGGTGGAATTCTTTGCCACGACAGCAGGCGCGCCAGGCTTCACCTTCTGCAAACCCTCAACGATGACGCGGTCGCCTGACACCAGGCCGGACTTCACCAGCCATTTGTCGCCGATGGTGCCGCCGGTCTGCAGCACACGCTGTTCGACCTTGCCTTCCTTGTTCAGCACCATGGCTGTCGCCTCCCCTTTCGGGTTGCGGCTCACACCCATTTGCGGCACGGCGATGGCTTGTTCGCTGACGCCCGTTTCCAGCACGGCGCGCACGAACATGCCCGGCAGCAGGTCATGCTTCGGGTTCGGGAACAGCGCGCGCAGGGTTACGTTACCGGTGCCAGGATCAACGCTCACGTCGGAGAACTGCAGCTTGCCCGGCAGCGCGTATTTGCTGCCGTCGGCCAGCAGCAGCGTCACTGCGGCCTGGCCGTTGGCTTTCTTGAGCGAGCCGCTCTCCATTTCGCGCTTCAGGCGCAGCAGCTCTTCGCTGGACTGGGTGACGTCGACATAGATCGGGTCCAGTTGCTGCACGGTGGTCAACGCCGTCGCCTGGCCGGCAGTCACCAGTGCACCCGGCGTTACGTTGGAACGGCTGATGCGGCCGGAGATCGGCGACGCCACCTTGGTGTAATCAACATTGATGCGCGCCGAATCAACCGCGGCTTGTGCGGCTTCCACTTCGGCCTTGGCCTGCTCGTGGGCGGCGACGGCATCGTCGTAGTCCTGGCGGCTCACGCCTTCGATTGCCACCAGTTCCTTATAGCGTGCGACTTTCGGAGTAGCGGCAGCCAGGTTGGCCTTGGCCTTGGCCAGGTTGGCCTTGGCGGAGTTGAAGGCCGCTTCGTAGGTCGCAGCATCGATCTGGTAAAGCTGCACGCCGGCTTTGACGTCTGCGCCTTCGGTGAACAGGCGCTTCTGGATCAAGCCACCGACTTGCGGACGCACTTCGGCGACCTGGTAGGCAGCCGTGCGGCCCGGCAGTTCGGTGCTCATGGCCAGCGTTTGCGGCGCCACGGTGAATACGGCCACTTCGGGCGCCTGCTGGGCGCCACCTTGGGCTGGACCAGCCTGTTTGCCACCACAACCGGCGACCATTGCGGCTACCGCTGCAGCGGCACCCAGCAGCATGAAATTCTTGTGCATATTTTTCATCTTTTTTCCCGAAAGATTTAGAATGAACGATCATTCTAACATAATTTTGAATTCTGACTCACTGGTCAGTAATTCTACGTAGCGGTTAGAGGCAGGGTTCTAATCGCGGTGCAGCATCTTTAAGTTTTATCAATATCTGCCAGAATGAGTTCATGCACTCACTGAAGAGCAATAACAAAAATCGTGTTTGACCTCGTGTCACCAGCGCTTCGCGCGCAACCGCAGTTTCCCTCACCGGCTTATGCCAACCTCCCAGCTCCCCTTTTGCCTGTTACGGCCCCGCCGCGACGCTGACTTTTCGCGCGCCTATTGCGTCGCCGTGACGCATCCGTATTTCCAGCTTTATCCACAACCGAAAGGTATGTATGTCAAGCCTCCTTCTTGGGGTTATCGTAGTTGTAGCGACTCTGTTGGCTGTTCTGCTGTTGGTATTGATATCCGGTGTAATCAAATACATCCCCAATGACCGGATCGGGGTCGTTGAAAAACTCTGGAGCCCGTCCGGCTCCGTACAAAGCGGCCTGCTCGCGCTGAGTGGCGAAGCGGGCCTGCAGCCTGAACTCCGCCGCGGCGGTTTCCATTTCTTCGCACCGTTCCAGTACCGCGTCCACATTCATCCAATGGTGTCCGTAACGCAGGGCACCATCGGCTACGTCTTCGCGCGCGACGGCATCGACCTGCCCGCCGGACAGACGCTGGCCGACAACTCGAGCATCGACGACTTCCGCGACGTGCGCGCCTTCCTCAATAACGGCGGCCAGAAAGGCCCGCAGCGCAAGATCCTGCGCGAAGGTACGCACATCATCAACCCTGCCCTGTTTGTCGTGATGACCGGTGAGGCGACGTATTCGATGTCGCTCGACGCCAAGGAAAAGATCTACTACGAACAAATGCGCGGCCTGCTCGATGAGCGCAGCGGCTTCACGCCCGTGGTAATCAAGGAAACCACCGGTTCCCACGACTCCGACCAGCTGGCCGTGGTCACCGTGCAGGACGGGCCAGGCCTGGTGAAAGACGAACTGCTGGCGCCTGACGTCGGCGATACGCACAACTCCTTCCAGGAACCAGAGAAGTTCCTGTCGGCCGGTGGCCGCCGCGGCCGCCAGGAGCGCGTACTGGTGGAAGGCACCTACTTCATCAACCGCCTGTTCGCGACGGTGGAATTCATCAAGAAGACTGTGATCCCGGTCGGCTTCGTTGGCGTGGTAGTGTCGTACACTGGCCGCAAAGGCCCGGACTTGTCAGGTACTGAATACTCGCACGGCGAGCTGGTGGAAAGCGGCTGCCGCGGTGTGTGGCGCGATCCGCTCATGCCGGGCAAATATGCCTTCAACACCTACGCCGGCAAGATCGAACTGGTGCCGACCACGAACTTCGTGCTGATGTGGAAGTCGGGCGAAAGCGGTTCCAGCTTCGACAAGAACCTGCGCGAGATCACGCTGATCACCAAGGACGCCTTCGAGCCGCAACTTCCGCTGTCGGTGGTGGTGCACATCGACTATCGCAAGGCGCCGATGGTGGTGCAGCGTTTCGGCAACGTGGCGCAACTGGTGGAGCAGACGCTGGACCCGATGGTGTCCTCGTACTTCAAGAATGTCTCGCAGACCAAGACCTTCATTGAACTGATCCAGTCGCGCAGCGAATTGCAGCACAACGCGTCGGCCGACATGAAGCAGCGCTTCCAGGCTTACTCGCTGGAGTTCCAGGAAGTCCTGATCGGTACGCCGAAGCCGCAGCAAGGCGACAACAAGATCGAGAACATCATGGCCCAGCTTCGCGACCGCCAGATCGCACGCGAGCAGGTCGAAACCTTCGCCCAGAAGCAGATCGCTGCCGACAAGGAGCGTGAGCTGAATGAAGCCGAGCAGCGTGCCGCCAAGCAGAAAGAGCTGACCGGATCGCTGGTCGACATCTCGATCAAGGAAAACCAGGGTGCTGCCAGTGTGAAGGCCGCCGAGAAGCGCCGCCAGGAAATCGAAGCGCTGGCGCAAGCGGAACGCTTCAAACAGGAGATGGAAGGTTCCGGCCGCGCATCCGCAATCCGTTCGGTGGGCGAAGCGGAAGCAGCCGCGATCCAGGCCAAGTCAGAAGCGATGCAGGGCGAAGGCGCCGACAAGCAGCTGATGCAGACTGTGATGCTGCGCCTGGCCGAAGCGTTCGAAGCCTCGAAAGTGCCCCTGGTACCGCAGATCCAGATGGGTGGCGGCGACAACAACGCCTTCAATACCCTGCTTGGCCTGATGAGCGCCATCAAGGCGGGTGAACTGGCCGAAACCACTGCGAAGGAGTAAGCCTGCATCGCGGACCGGTAGAAAGAACCGGCCCGCGCTCCCATAACCATGAACAGCCTTGATATATTTGAAGCACTTTGCGGCGCACTCGCAATTTACATCGGCGCCGGTTACTGGCTCGCAGGCCGCATTCCGATACAAAACGAAGGCGAAACGGAGCCGATCGCGGAAATCACCGGGTGGGAAGTTAAAGCTGTGAGTTGCCTCTTCATCTGCTTCGGGTTGTACCTGATTGCACTTGCCACTGGATTTCTCGACTTTTTAAGGTCTTTAAATTGAAACAGCTACCTCAAACTATGCGGGTACCGGAACTAAATGCCTGCGGCTCCTGGCAGGATGCTTGCAATTTCCTGGGCAAGTCACGCGGTGCAGATTCCGTCACCGCGGTATGCGCTGCGCAATACGCTATGCTTCTTGCCGCGCGAAGTGCAATCGGAATCTCGAACTATTTTGAAGATGCACTGCAGGTCCTGGACAGCATGGCTCGGGCAAAAGCCGAAATGGATATTGTGTCCTGCCATTCGCCCCATGTGATCGTGGAGACACAATCCATCCTGCGAGCAGCACAAGACTTCCTCGAAGCGAACACGATCCCGTGCAACGAATGGCCGCGCCCTCAGGAGATTGCCGATGAAGTGGAGCGCGTCGTCATGCAACGTGCGCCAAGAAGGCCCTTGCTCAAGTACTTCCGTAAAATCTGCGAGCCAAGCGGATTTCCACCACAGGCAATCGAATTGCTGGCCATGTACATCGAGTACTCCAATGCAAACGATATCCTGAATATTTTTGACGCGCTCGACGCTAAACCCGAAACCAACGACGGCACCGGGACCTGGATTGCAGACCCTGGCCACTGTGAAGTATTTGGCATTAAGGTTTTCATCTCATACCTCGACGGCGCCATCAGGATCTCGGCAAGTCCGGGATCGTATGATGTTACGGATACCCACATCGAAAACGCGGAGAAAATAGAAACCAACCTGGCCAACTTGAGGCTTAAGATACGCTAAGCAAAGATCACACGAAAACACGCGCCGTCGCCCAGCTTAAAATGACGCCTTTGAAATGGAGAACGATGTGAAGAAAACTGACTTGGCGAAGAACGACGCGAAAAAACTGATGGGCAAGATGGTAGTGCCGGGTGCCGCGACGTTTGGCCCGTCTGCCGGCCCTGTCATCGACAAACGCGAACAACGTAAGCGCGATCAAGCACTTGGGCTGGTACCGTTCGCGGTCAAGCTCAATGATGATCTGGTGAAGCGCTTGCACGCTGTAGCAACCGAACGTGGGCTTGATTTGAACACCGTTGTCGCTGACGTTCTTGCTAAAGGCCTTGACGCGCGGTGAAGCTTGCTCCTGCCCTGCTCGTCCTACTTGCTGCCATTCTGGATACGGTCCCAGCGTATGCAAAGGATCCGTGCCTCCGAGAGTTTAATTGGACGGATGCCACTTACGCCAAACGCGATACCAGGAAAGATGGCCAAGTCACAGTGGCAGAAGTTGAAGTCTTTGCCAATGCCACCGTAGCCCGTTTGAACGCTGATGGTGCTCGATCCGGAGTAATCGACTTGAGGAGGGCAGCAAGTGGCTCCTCGATTCAACTAACGTACGGAGGCAACAAACCTGCTCCATTCGAGTTTGCGGAAATTTCGACGATCGTTGAACCGCCAATGGCAAGGGGCAACTGGCCTCGCCTGATGGGGCCTTGTTCAATTCCGGATGGAACGGCTGTCACCTTTGACGACAACGACATACCAGCCGCTGAAAGAATAGGTGCCCATCCACTAAAATTTCGAGGGACACTGCAACGTCATGGTCTTAGGGTAAGCTATTCGATGACCGCCTCTGACGGTGAGATTTGGCAAGGTGAACTCGCTTACGGGCGTAACTTGCAGGATCTCGACCTGAATACCGACATAAGCGGGTGGAACGTCTTTCGCGCCGGGTCGTATGTAGGAACACTTCCTGCGAAAACGCCCTTTCCGCTCAGTGCAGCAATAGAGCGCATCTCAGGGCCGGACCTGCCTCCTGCGCGCTAATTCACGATCCAGCGCGTTGGCAAAGTTCTGACGGTCTCCCTGGTTGAAGGCTGCCGGCCCACCAGTTTCGACTCCGGCGCCACGCAGCTCCTCCATGAAAGCACGCATGGTCAACTGCTGTGCGATGGTGTCCTTGGTGTACCACTCGCCCCGTGGATTGAGCGGAAGGCCGCCCTTCTCCAGCACCTGGGCAGCCAGCGGGATATCGCCAGTTACGACGATGTCACCGGCACTTACGCGTTCAACGATTTCGGCATCCGCCGCGTCAGCCCCTGCCGGCACTTGCAGCGCGCGAATGAAGCGCGAGCCGGGCACGCGGATTAACTGGTTGGCCACCAGCGTGACATTGATCTGCGTGCGGTCCGCCACGCGGAACAGGATGTCCTTGATTACAGCGGGACAGGCATCCGCATCTACCCAAATGTGCATGAATTACATCGAATTCGATAAAAAGAATCAGGCATTGTAATCAAGTTCGCCAAACTATATCGTCCAAAAGGCGCTGAAGCCTGGCCGCTCGGCCAGAATTTACCATCGCCACGTAAGAAATCCTGCCTGCAAGGTAGGCTTGAAAGTTGGGATGATTCTCCCTGTTCTGGGATTCCGGGCCATGGCGCACGCAATTGGTCAGCATCGCTTTGAGCTTGTCATACTCGTCGCGGGCGACATTCGGATGCGAATTGACGACGATACCGGTCACTTGCTGCCGCACGCCTTCTCGCATAAGCCGCGTCTTGCGGGTGTTGACGCGGAAGCCCTCTTCCAGCGCGATTGCCGCAACCTGGATATGGAAGCGCCCTGCAGCCCGTGCAAACTCCTCTCCGCCAGAGAAGGCCAGGTCGTCGGCGTAACGGCTATACGACGCACCTAGCGACCGCGCCAACGAATCGAGGCGCATATCGAGACGGTAGGCGCAAAGATTGGCCAGCGCTGGCGAGCACGGCGAACCTTGCGGCAGATGCGGCGATTTCAGCGCCTGGCGCTCCGGCCAGGCCAACGAACCTCCAAGCTGCCTGTCGCGGAACAGCCCATGTGGTGCGCGGTTGACACAAATACGTGCGAGCGTTCCAGCGACATTTTCGGGGTAGCCCAATTTTTCAAACAGCGCATGGATGCGCGAGTGCTGGATGCTTGGAAAAAAATCCTTCAAGTCCATGCGGACCACGGCATGCTGTCCAGCGTGCCGCGCAGCGTGCGTGACGCAGGAGTGCCCGCGACGGAAGCCGTGTGCGGCAGGATGCGGCGGCACCAGGTCCAGGATCTGGTGCAGGATTTTCTGCTGGATGCGGCGCAAGCGTTCTTTGGGAATCTCAATCAGGCGCAGGCCGCCGCTGCGCTTCGGCACCCAGCGATAGTGGTAATGCTGGAGGCTCGACTGCTCGTCGCGTGCAATACGCCACTGGTCCGCGAACCAGCGCAGTGCGCCGACCGGTTCATTCAGCCATGCTGACAGGTCGCCGACGGTCGGCAGTTCCGGCAATGCTAGTGCAGCCAGCCATTCCGGCTTCGGCGGACGTATCGGCTGGTCGAGGCAATAGCGCCGTACTTCCGGCAGCTCGATGAAGGGTGGCGCGTCGTCATCCTCGTCATCGTCGTAATCATCGTCCTCGTCGTCGAAATCAGCGTGCGTGCGGCCGAGAAGCTCGAGCAGGATATCCGCCAACTCATGCCGGCTGAAGTAATGGAAATTCTCGCCAGTCCGCAAAACGAGCGCCACGCAGACTCCAGGCGCCCAGGGCAGCATCGCATCGAAAACGCGCTGGCACGCAGCGACGAGGCTCTCCGGGCTGCCGTCCGTGGCAAGCATCGTGTCGGCAAGCGCCAGTGCCGTGAGTTTTTCGATATTCATGGATTGAGATGGAGCGGAGAGCCGTCAACGAGTCTCGTGAAGCGTGCGTAGTGTCTGCGCGAAGCGCAAGGCCACTCATGCGGCGAAATGCAGAACATCAAACATCCCGCGGGGTAACCCCGCAGAGGCTGTCCCTGCACGAGGCAAAGACAGGCCGGCTTGACGGTTCCGCCCCGCCGACACAGTAGGTCAAATTTGCCAGACGGTCAATACTGGGACGATTACAGCGTCGCCGGAATCGCGTCGACCTGGATGCTTTGCAAGAAGACCTGCGAATACGCTTCAAAGCCGGAATCGATACCCAGCATGACCCACACCGCGCCGTTCGCATCGGTGGTCACCTTCTGCGTCTTCTCATTCTTCAAGGTCTTGCTGACATAGGACACCGCGGTGCCGCAAGCCTGGCCGTTGGCGATATTGCCGATCACCTGCGCATCCTTGCCGCCTTCGGCCTGGTTGCCTCGCTCGATGTTCATGCGGATCGCATTATTGACCGTGACTGCTTTTGGCTCCGCGGCCGTGGCGCCGGCATAGACCCACACCGCTTCGCCTGGCGCGCCGCCCACACCCATGCAGCCGGTTTGCGCGTTGCTCGCAAATTTGAGCGAGAAGGTGATGTTGTAGGTGGTGTTCTTTTCCAGGCCGAAGAACTGCTTCTTCACAAACAGGAACAAGTCGTCGCTGCGATTGGTGCCGCCTACCAGGTAGCCCTTGCCGGTCAGCGGGGTTGGCAGCGTGCGCTGTTCGAAGACTACGTTGGTCGGCGCAGTCTCCGGCGTGTAGTCGGAGGAGCTGCCGGTCCAGCCAGTAATGCCATCCTTGTCGAAGTCCACCACCGCCGAAACTTGCTTAGGACCTTTGTCAGTCTCGTTGCCGCCACCGCAAGCAGCCAGCACGGACAGCATGGCGACGGAGAGACCGGTTTTCAGGATTGTTTTCATTGACTGCCCTTCTCACAAAAGTTTTTGGAAAACCAATTGTAAAAAGGAGCAAAGGCGCCGAAACGGCGCCTTTGTATGTAGAGGTATGTAGCCCGCTTAGACCATTGACTACATTTTTCTACTTCCAGTCACCGCGCAGTTCTGCTACCTGGCGGTACAGCAGTTCCGGGCTCACTTCGGTCGGCTCGACCGGTTGGCCAACGGCCAGCGAGAGCTGAGAACGGAAACCTTTGCGGAAGGCGCGTTCCAGCAAGCCGTCCTTGCTGCGGCTAAGCAGGTGGCCCCACAGGCCGCGCAGCGCCATCGGGATCACCGGCACTTTGGTACGTTCGATGATCTTGCTGATGCCGCCCTTGAACTCATTCATCTCGCCGGTGCTGGTCAGCTTACCTTCCGGGAAAATGCAAACCAGCTCGCCTTCGTGCAGCGCCTGTGCGATATCGACGAAGGCTTTCTCCATCAGCCACGGGTCTTCTTTGGCAGGTGCAATCGGGATCGCCTTGGCGGTGCGGAAGATCCAGCCGAAGAACGGGGTCTTGAAGATGCGGTGGTCCATTACGAAGCGGATCGGGCGCGGGCTGGCCGCCACGATCACGATTGCATCGACATAGCTGACGTGGTTGCACACCAGGACGGCGCCACCCTCTTCGGGAATACGGTCGGCATCAATCGTTTTCACATTGTGCACGGTGTGGATCAGGAGCCAGGCCAGGAAGCGCATCAGGAATTCAGGCACCAGCGAGAAGATGTACGCCGCCACGATGGCATTCATGATCGCGGTCGCCAGGAAGACTTCTGGAATCGTGAAACCCTGGCCCAGCAGCACAATCGCTACGCCGGTCGCCACCACCATGAACAGCGCGTTCATGATATTCATGCCGGCGATGGTGCGCGACAGGTGTTGTGGGTCGGCGCGGAGTTGGATCAAAGCGAACAGCGGGACGATGAAGAAACCACCGAACACGCCGATCATCACCACGTCGAAAATGATGCGCCAGGCGCCAGGCAGCATCACCATGGCGTAGGCATTCACTTCGCCCGGTGCGCTGTAGCCCTGGCTGGCCAGGTACAGGTCGATGCCGAACACCGACAGGCCGATGGAGCCAAATGGCACCAGGCCGATTTCCACTTTGCGTCCGGAGAGCTTTTCGCACAGCAGCGAGCCAGCGCCGATACCCAGCGAGAACATCGTCAGCAGCAGCACGAACACGCTGTTGTCGCCCTTCAGGTAATCCTTGGCGTACACAGGGAACTGTGCCAACACGATCGCGCCGTAGAACCAGAACCACGAGTTGCCCAGCATCGAAAGGAAGACGGAGCGGTTGCCGGCCGAGAAGCGCAGGTTGCGAATCGATTCTGTGAAGGGGTTCCAGTTCACTTTCAGGTCAGGCTGCGGCGCCGGGGTTTTCGGGATGCCGTGCGCGGTGACCAGGCCTGCGATTGCGAAAAACACGGTGGCGACAGCCAGCCAGGTAATGCCGTCCGGCTTGTGGTTGACGATGACTGCGCCGAACACCTGGCCAAGCAGGATGCCGACAAAAGTGCCCATTTCAACAATGCCGTTGCCGCCGGTGAGTTCTTCCGGCTTCAGGTGCTGCGGCATGTAGGCGTATTTAACTGGGCCGAACAGGGTTGAGTGCATGCCCATGCCGAAGATGGCGATCATCAGCAGCGCCAGCGTGTGGGTGAACCAGCCGATGGCTGCCACGCCCATGATGCCGATTTCCAGCCACTTGATAAAGCGCGCCAGCCTGCCCTTCTCTATTTTCTCAGCGATCTGGCCGGAAGTGGCGGAGAACAGCACGTACGGCAGGATGAACAGGCCGGGCACCAGGTTGGTAATCAGCGACGGATCGAGAGTCGTCCAGCTGGACGCTTCGTAGGTCAGCGCTACGATCAGGGCGGTTTTGAACAGGTTGTCGTTAAACGCGCCAAGGAATTGGGTCCAGAAGAACGGCGCAAAACGGCGTTGTTTCAGGAGATCAAACTGGCTGGGATGGCTCATGTTGCGTCACGGGAATAGTGAAAATATCGACAACATACAGCACATTCCGCAAGCTCTCAACTCGACTTGTCAAAGTATCGTAATTTAATACTTCTCGACAGCAGCGTCACATGCGTACCAGGCGACGAAATGCCGGGCCGACGGCCAATACTAGCACCACCATCCGGCATACATGGAAGGCGGTTACCACCGGCACTTCAACGTGCAGTGCGCGTGCCGTCAGCGCCATTTCGGCGATGCCGCCGGGCGAAGTCGCCAGCAATGCCGTTGCCGGATGCAGGTTGCCGAATTTCGCGAGCAGCAGCCCGAAAAGCGCGGCCAGGCCAAGCGCGGTCACGGTGCAAGCGGCTACCGCTGCCATGAAACGCGGGGCCGTGTGCAGGAAGCCGGGCGTGAAGCGTGTGCCGAGCGACAGGCCGATGCAAAGCTGGCCGGTACGGACCATCCATTCCGGTACACTGCCAACCGGCACCTGTGCGGCCGCCAGCAGCCCTGCGCCCATCAGCGGGCCAAGCACCCAGGCGTTCGGCACGCCGCGTTTCCACAACAGCCAGCCCGCCGCGCAAGTTACGGCAGCAAGCAGTCCGAAGGCCAGCAACGCGTCCACTACACCGGGCGGCAGTGCGGTCCCGGTGCTCGCGCCTCCCGCGGCTCCTGCGCCAGCCAATGGCGGCATGCCATGCCCACTCCAATAGCGCAGCACGAACGGCAGGAAGCTCACGACAAACATCAGCCGCAAGCCCTGTGCCGCCGCCACGTGCTGCGTGACCGCGCCATGCCGCTCGCCTTGCACCGCCATTTCAGAGGCGCCGCCCAAGGCCATCGAGAAGAACGCCGTCGCGGCGCTGACGTCCGCCAGCCGCTTGAGCAGCCAGGCGCAGAAACATCCCAGCGCCAAAGCAAATGCCACCGCCCCAGCGATGTACCCGGCGCGCGCCGCCACCACCGCCAGCACTGCAGGCGTGAAGTACAGTCCAAGCACAGTGCCGATCGCCCACTGCCCGGCCGCGCGCGCAGGAACCGGGCAGCACAGGTCAACGTTCGCGATGCGCAGGGCCGCACTGGCGAACAGCGGCCCGATCAGCCATGGCAGCGGAGTATCAAGCCACCTGCAAAAAAAAGCGGCCAGCAAGCCGGCCGCCAAAGCTTGGAGGAAGCAACGGTGGCGGATCAGAAGACCCACAGCTTGTCGGCCGGCAGTTGCAGCCAGTACTGGCCATCCTGCAGGCGGTATTTGGAATGGGCGCGCACGCTGATATCGCCGCGCTTGAACAGGCATTCCCAGCGGTCGCCAAGGTACATGCAGGTCACCAGTGCAAGCTCCAGCGAGTTCTCGACCTGGCTGCTGCTCACGCGCACTTCTTCAACGCGGATCAGCGGGGCGATTGACTCGCTGCCCTTGCCGCGCGCAGTCGCCTGCAGCCTGGTGCCGGCAACATCGATCACAACACGGTCGCCGTCGCGCGAAACCAGCGTGCCGGGCAAGCGGTTGTTGCTGCCCATGAATTCAGCCGTGAACAAGGTCTCCGGCGTTTCGTACATCGACTGCGGCGTGCCCTGTTGCTCGATCTTGCCATTATTGAGCAGCAGGATACGGTCGGAAATCGCCATCGCCTCGTCCTGGTCGTGGGTCACCATCAGTGCCGACAGGCCAAGGCGCACGATCAGCTCGCGCAGGAAGGCGCGCGCTTCTTCGCGCAGCTTCGCGTCCAGGTTGGACAGCGGTTCATCCAGCAGAATGACCGGCGGGTTGTACACCAGTGCACGGGCAATCGCCACGCGCTGCTGCTGGCCGCCCGACAACTGGTGCGGGAAACGCTCGCCCAGGTGGCCCAGGCCAAGCTGCTTCAGCACCTCGGTCACCCGCTGGCCGATTTCTTCCTTGTTCATCTTGCGCAGCTTCAGGCCATAGGCCACGTTCTCCGCCACGGTCTTGTGCGGCCACAATGCATAGGACTGGAACACCAGGCCCAGGTTGCGCTGTTCAGCCGGCATTTCGAAGCCCTTGCTGCCATCGAACACGCGGCGGTCGCCGATATCGATAGAGCCCAGGCGCGGGCTTTCCAGGCCGGCCACGGCACGCAGCAGCGTGGTCTTGCCGCTGCCCGATGGGCCCAGCAGCGCAACCACTTCGCCNTTTTGCAGGTGCATCGACACNCCCTTCAGGATNGGGTTGGCGTGGGCGCCGGTGCCGTAGTCCAGGTGCAGGTCTTCGACGGACAGTTCGTTCATTTTNAGGTCTCGTTTCATGATCTATGTCTCAGTTATGCAGCTTGACGCCGAAGCGCAGCGCGATGCCCAGGCCNATGCCGACCAGGGTGATGTTGATGAAGGACAGTGCCGCCACCAGGTCGGTCGAACCACCCGCCCACAGCGACACGATCAGCGCGCCAATCACTTCGGTACCCGGCGACAGCAAGTACACGCCTGTCGAATACTCACGCTCGAAGATCAGGAAAATCATCAGCCACGCGCCCAGCAAGCCGTATTTGATCAGCGGCAGGGTCACGTCGCGGGTCACCTGGCCGCGGCGGGCGCCGACTGCGCGGGCCGCTTCTTCCAGTTCAGGGCCGACCTGCAGCAGCGCAGTGGAAATCAGGCGCATGCCGTAAGCCATCCACACTACCGAGTACGCCAGCCACACCGCGAAGATGGTGGTGCGCAGGCTGCGCAGTGCAGGAATCGCGTTGTCCACCAGCCAGACCGCCAGGCCGTTGTCGGAACCTTTGAGCATGCCATCCAGCCAGCTCGGCACGAACAGGAACACCCACAGGAACGCCAGGCCGGCCAGGAGGCCAGGAACGGCACGCGGCACCAGTACGCTATAGTCGAGGACGCGGGTCAGCAGGTCCGGCTTGCGATGCATGGCCAGCGCGATGAAGCTGTAGCAGAAGATCGCCAGGCCGCCGCCGATCACGCCGATCAGCACCGTGTTGATGATGCCGCGGATCAGCGCATGCTGTTCGAAGATGTCGCGGAAGTGCTGCAGCGTCAGCACGTCGGCCAGCTTCACACCCTCGCCCCAGTACTGCACGAAGGAGCGCAACGCAATGCCGGACAGCGGCATCACGATGGTGAACAGCAGCCAGGCGCCCAGCACGGCAAATGCCAGCCACTTCCAGCGGCCCAGCGGCAGCGCCTTGCTGCGCGCGCCCTTGCCCTTGATCGACACGTATTTGTTGGCCGATTTCAGCAGCCAGCGCTGGATCATCACCAGCGGCATGGTCACCGCCACCAGGCAAACTGCCACGGC
>Ga0055530_10001320_pt1 | contig 18659 bp, 17 predicted proteins | sample Araplavi_mTSA_r2_FD_55009 | JGI IMG/M metagenome (GOLD analysis project Ga0055530, IMG submission 55009) | Arabidopsis root microbial communities from North Carolina, USA - plate scrape MF_Cvi_mTSA_r2 | ecosystem: Host-associated > Plants > Roots > Endosphere | place: USA: North Carolina... | reverse complement strand
AGCACTTCGCTCACGCCGAAGCGCGCGTCCGGCAATGCGAGCAGGCGCAGGAAGACATCCGCGAGCGGTTCGCCGGCGAGCGGGCTCAGGTCGGCCAGCGCGTAGGGAATGTAGTCACGGGTGCCGGCGAGGCCCCCGAAGACGGCTTCGATGTGCGGGCGATACGGATCGATGTCCGGCGCGAGCACGGCGATTTCACGCGCCTGCAGCGGCGGATCGAAACGGGGGTCGTCAAGCAGCGCGCGCAGGCGGTCGTGCAGCACCTGTACTTCGCGCAGGCGCGTGTGGCAGGCGTGGACCTGGAGGCTGGGATCGTCGCGTTCGACCTTGCCGCGCCACGGCCGCGGCGCACGGCGGTGGAGCAGGTCGCGTTGCAGGCGGCCGAGCAGGGTGTCGCGCTCGGGCGCGTCGTCGGGCAGCGATTCCGGATCGGCGTAGCGCTCCTCCTCCACCGACGGATGCACCACTTCGTAGCCGCCCAGCACCGCCATGAANTCGCGGCCGGCGGCGCCCCAGTTCGACAGCAGCGGGTTNTCGTCCTCGTGCTCGGCGGGGTCCTGTTGCAGGCGTTCGGCGTAGCTCGGCAGGTCGCCCCAGTAGCGGCGCGACGGCGTGGGCACATGGAAATGCAGCGTGCCCACGCGCGCCTGGGTGGCGATCACGCGCAACACGTCGGGCGAGATGTTGAGCGTGGCGAAGGCGAACAGCCGCGCGGGCATGCCGGCCGGCAGCGGAGCGTCGGGCGCGGCGAAGCGCGCGAGGTAATCGTCGATGCGGCGCGCACGATGGCGGCTGCCGCCGGCGACGCGGCGCCACAGTTCGGCCTGCGCGTCATGGGCGTCGTTGCCGGCTTCCCAGGCGAGCAGCCAGTCGCGGCGCCAGGCCTGGTACTTCTCGAAGATCGATGCAAGCTCGCCCGCCAGCGCCCAGGGTTTGAGCACATCGTCGCCCGACAGGTACGCGCGCAGCGGCGCGAAGGCGCGGCCGGACAGCGCGGCGGGATCGGCCAGCTGCGCATACAAACGCCATTGCAGCGCGGCGGCGTCAAGGTCGTCGGTCGCACCCGGGACGTTGGCGTCGAGGGTTTCGCGGACGAATTCGCCGGGCGTGAGGAAGCGCAGGTTCGCGGCGATGCCATGCCGCTGCGCCAGCGTGGACTGGAGCCAGCGGCGCATCGCGACCTGCGGGATAAGCACGATGTCCGGCGTCAGCAGCGGCCGGCCCGGCACGGGCTCGCGCAGCTGCGTGGCGAGCAGTTCGCCCAGCACGTCGAGCGCGTTGGAATGGTAGAGGCGGAAGTCGGAGCGGCCGGGCATCGCCGGTATCTTGCCGGAGCGGCGTCGCGTGCGACGAGACGCTGCGTCGGAGGCGTGGGCTTGCGCCTCATTAAGGCCGCCCCAAAAACGTGTCGCGATCATCCCCTCGCCGCACCGCACACCGTGCCGTACGGCATGGCGGGCAAAGCGCGGCGAACCTGCGACAATGCCGCCTTTCCTGTTCCCGTTCAGCCCTTACCGGCCATGCTGCCCTGCTTCCGCGGCAGCCGGCCGAATACCCCGCGCATGACGAACGAAACGCCCATCGTCCGCTTGAGTCAGCTCCGCCTCGATCGTGGCGGCCGCACCGTGCTGCGCGACATCAGCCTGGACGTCCCGCGCGGCAGCATCGTCGCGGTGCTCGGGCCGTCGGGTAGCGGCAAGTCGACACTGCTCGCTGCGCTGACGGGCGAACTCGCACCGGCTTCGGGTTCGGTGGAAGTATTCGGCCAGGCCGTGCCGCAGGGCCGTCGCGCCCTGCTGGAACTGCGCAAGGGCATCGGCGTGCTGCTGCAGGGCAACGGCCTGCTGACCGACCTGACCGCCGCAGAGAACGTCGCCCTGCCCCTTCGTGCGCATACCAACCTGCCCGATGCGGTGATCCGCCAGCTGGTGCTGATGAAGCTGCACGCGGTGGGTCTTCGCGCGGTGGCCGACTCCTACCCACGGGAACTCTCCGGCGGCATGGCCCGCCGCGTGGCGCTGGCCCGCGCACTGGCGCTGGACCCGCCGCTGATGATCTACGACGAGCCGCTGACCGGCCTGGACCCGATCGCCTCCGGCGTGGTGATGGAACTGGTCAAGCGACTCAACGACACGCTGGGCCTGACCAGCATCGTCGTCACCCACCACGTGCACGAAACCCTGCCCGTGGCCGACCACGCCATCGTGATCGCGAACGGCGGCATCGTGTTCTCCGGCACGCCTGCGCAGCTGGAAGCCAGCGAGGATCCGTTCGTGCGCCAGTTCCTCAATGGCGAACCGGACGGTCCGATCGCCTTCGACGCCGCGCCGCGCAATTCGGAGGCCGCCTGATGCCGTTCGTTGCCGCCACCCGCTCCCTCGGTCGGGCTGGCCTGTTCTCGCTTTCCGTTCTNCGAGCCTCNAAGCCCACCGCCGACTTCTGGCGCGAGCTGGTTCGTGAAATCTACAAGATCGGCGCACGTTCGCTGCCGATCATCGCCGTTGGTGGCGCGTTCGTTGGCCTTTCGGTGACGCTGCTGGGCTATCGCGCGCTGGAGACCTACGGCGCCACCGCCCAGGTCAGCGCGATGCTGGGCCTTGGCCTGTACCGCGAACTCGGCCCGGTACTGACCGCCCTGCTCTTCATCGGTCGCGCCGGCAGCTCGATCGCCGCCGAACTCGGCCTGATGCGCGCCACCGACCAGATCACCGCGCTCGGCCTGATGGCCATCGACCCGGTCGGCAAGGCCGTCGCGCCGCGTTTCTGGGCCGCGGTGCTGTGTGTGCCGCTGCTGACGGCGTTCTTCATCAGTTTCGCGATCAGCGCCAGCTACTTCGAGTCGGTGCACGTCATCGGCCTGGATGCCGGCACCTTCTGGCAGGTCCTGAAGGACAGCGTCGATTTCGTAGACGACTTCCTGATGGCCTTCGTGAAGTCGGCGGTGTTCGGCGGCACTGCGGCACTGGTGGCGGCCTACGTGGGCTTCCATGCGGAGCCGACCATCGAGGGCACCTCGGTCGCGACCACCCGCGCCGTGGTGAACGCCTCGCTGCTGGTGCTGATGTTCAATTTCGTGATGTCGGCCTTCCTGTTCAAGTAAGCAACTTCGTCGAATCGGCAGCCTTCGCCGCCGATTGGCAGAAACCAAGGATTCACATGAGCGTGCGTGCCCCTCGAATCGAATTCGCCGTCGGCGCCTTCCTGTTGCTGGCCCTGGCCTCGCTGCTGGTCCTTGCGCTGGCGTCGACCAACGGCCGCTGGGGCATGGGCGGGGATACCTACCCGCTGACCGCGCGGTTCTCCACGATCGGCGCCCTGCGGCCGAACGCGCCGATCAAGATCGGCGGCGTGGCGATCGGACATGTCGACAAGATCGACGTCGATCCCGTCAAGTTCGACACCGTTGTCACCCTGGCGATCGACAAGCGCTACGACAAACTGCCCGCCGACACCGCCGCGAGCATCCTTACCAGCGGCCTGCTGGGCGAGAGCTACGTGAACCTCGCGCCGGGCGGCGACCCNGAGAATCTCAAGCCNGGNGAAGAGATCTACCTGACCCAGTCGGCGGTCGATCTGATCCAGCTGGTGGGCAAGTACATGTTCAGCGGCGGTGGCGCGAAGCCCGCCGACAATGCAAGTCAACCCAGCGGCCAAGACGCCGCACTTCCCGATTACCTGCAAGGCGAATCCGCCCCCACGGACGAGACCAAGAAGCCATGACGCGCATCTCCCAACGCTCCCTTTCCCTGTTCATCGCTGCTGCCCTGGCCGTAGCCNCNCCGGCCGCCGTGCTGGCACAGGCCGCGCCGGCNCCGGCCGCCGCGACCGCCGCTCCGGCCGGCTCGCCGAGCCAGCTGGTGNTGGCCAACTCGACCCGCATCCTGGCCACGCTGGAATCGCGCCGCGCCGAGTTCCAGAAGGACCGCGGCGCGCTGCGTGACTTCGTCGCCAGCGAATTCAACAACATGTTCGACCGCGACTACTCCGCCCGCCTCGTGCTGGGCGTGCACGGTCGCGGCGCGTCCGACGCCGACGTGAAGGTCTTCGCCGACGCGCTGGCCGACAGCCTGATGCAGCGTTACGGCTCCTCGCTGCTGGACCTCAACACCAAGCTGAAGGTCCGCGTGAAGTCCGAAACCCCACTGCGCGGCGGCGCCATCGTGAAGGTGTCGAGCGAATACCTGCGCCAGGGCAACGAGCCGGTGCCGGTCGACTACCTGATGCGCAACGTCGGCGGCCAGTGGAAGGTGTTCGACGTGATGGTGGAAGGGGTCAGCTTCGTGCAGACCTTCCGCAACCAATTCGATGCGCCGCTGAAGCAGAAGTCCATCCCGCAGGTTGCTGCCGACATCAAGTCCGGCAAGCTGCAGGCGCAGGCCGCCACGAACTGACATGGCCGCCGCGACGGTCCGCCAGGACGGTGACACCCTCGCCTTCGGCGGCGCGCTGACGCGTGCCGCCGTTGCATCGTTGTGGTCGCAACTGCGCGCGGCGAAGGCGCGCAGGCTCGACCTGAGTGCCGTGGAATCGGTGGACAGCGCGGGACTCGCGCTGCTGGCCGAACTGAGCACGCGACTGGGGATCGCCGAAGTCGTCGGATCGCCTCCGGGCCTGGCCGATCTGCGCCGGGCCTACCGCCTCGACGCCGCGCTCGCCTTTGCCGGCTGAGTCGCGACACTGAGTTCCGGTCGTGGCCGCATCGGCCGCGGCCGGTCTCGCATTCGGACCCCTTTACAATGCGGATCATGCGCCCCCACGCACCCCTCATCGCATTCGTGCTCGCCGCCGTGCCACTGATCGGCCAGGCGCAGATCATCACGCGTCCGCTTTCCGGCGCGCAGTCCGCGGAATTCGAGCGCTGCATGAAGGCCGCCGGCGACGACAAGGCCGCCGCGCGCGAATGCGTGAAAGCCAACCTCGACGGACAGACCGGTCGCCCGCCTGCCGAAGCGCAGCCGCCGGCCGTTCCCACGCCGCCGCCGCCGACCGAAACGCAGCCCGTGCCGCAGCCGACCGAGCCCACGCAGCCGGCGACACCGCCGACGGAACAGCCCACCGTTCCGCCTACGGAACCGGTGCCGCCGACCGACCAGGTCCCGTCGACCGAGATTCCGCCGACGGCGACCGAGCCCGGAAAGGACGGTCAGGCGACCCAGGCCGAGCGCGATTTCGACGCCATCTACGGCCAGGAATACGGCGACCCGAACCTGCCCACGCCCGTCGCCACGCCCACGGTCTTCGACCCGTGGGAGCGCTACAACCGCGGCATGCACCGCTTCAACAACGCGGTCGACCGCACCGTCGCGCGGCCGCTCGCGCGCGGGTACGTCAAAGTCGTGCCGCGTCCGTTCCGCCTGGGCGTCAGCAACTTCTTCAACAACCTCGGCCAGCCGGTGTCGGCGATCAACGCGCTGCTGCAGGGCAAGCCGAAGCAGGCAGGGCAGTCGCTTGGCCGGTTCCTGCTGAACTCCACGCTCGGCATCGGCGGCATTTTCGATCCGGCCTCGGACGCGAAGCTGCCGAACAAGAGCGAGGACTTCGGCCAGACGCTCGGCGTATGGGGCTGGAAGAAATCGCGTTTCGTCGAGCTGCCGCTGTTNGGGCCGCGCACTCTGCGCGACACCTTCGGCATGGTCGGCGATGCACCGCTGAGCCCCCTGCGCCANGTCGAGGAAGACCGCATCCGCATTCCGCTGCAGGGCCTGCAGCTGGTGGACGTGCGTGCGCAGCTGCTGGCGACCGACAGCTTCCGCGAAGGCGCCGAGGACGATTACGCCCTAGTGCGCGACGCATGGATGCAGCGCCGCGATTACCAGATCTTCGGCGACCGCATGAACGCCGACGACGCCGGCAGCCTGCCCGACTACCTGCAGGACGACACGAACCCGCAGGTCCCGGTGGATGCGATGCCGGTGATGCCGACGGACGGGACGCGCTGAGTCCGCAGGGCTGATGGGTTTCGCGTAGCGGGACCCATCGCGGTGTCGTCATGGTTCGATGGGTTCGCGACGCGAAAACCCATCCTGTGGATCAGTCGCTCGAACCCGTCTGACCCAGCACCAGCGGCGCGATCGGCTCGTCCGGCGTGAGTTCCGCGGTCAACGCCTTCTTGCCCTTAACGCCCAGCTCGGCCAGGCGCTTCGCACGCGGAATCACCGCGTGCGTGGATTCGGACAGCTTGCCGCGCGCATCGGCGAACGCGGTGTGCGCGTCGGTGAGCTTGCGGCCGACCATGTCGAAATCCGCGAGGAAGTTCTGCAGCGCATCCAGCAGCAGACCGCCGGTCCTACTGATCTCGACGGCTTCGCGCTGCACCTTGTCGCGCGTCCACAGGCGCTCGATCACGCGCAGCACGGCCATCAACGTATTGGGCGAAGCGAAGACGATGCCCTTGGCGAACGCGTCGGTCTGCAGCGTCGCGTCGGTGCCCAGCGCGGCCGACAGCGCGCCCTCGATCGGCACGAACGCGACGGTTACTTCCAGCGCGGAATCGCCAACGGCCTTCGGATAGTTCTTCTCGGCCAGGTCCTTCATGTGCTGGCGCAGCGCGACCGAGTGGCGTCGCAGTGCGTCCTCATGCTCTTCCGGCGTTTCGGCGTTCATCGCCGCCTGCCAGTCGATCAGGTTCACCTTGCTGTCGACGACGATGCGGCGATCNCCCGGCAAGCGCACGATCACGTCCGGACGCAGGCGTCGGCCTTCGTCGTCCTCGCTGGTGGTCTGGCGTTCGTAGTGCGTGCCGTCTTCCAGGCCGGAACTGCGCAGCACGCTTTCCAGCATCAGTTCGCCCCAGTCGCCGCGCACCTTCGCGCTGCCTTTCAGCGCGCGCGTCAGCGCGGAGGCCTGCTCGGCCATGTCCTGGTTGAGCGTCTTGAGTTCGTTGACCGCGCCGGCGAGCGCGGCGCGCTCCTTGGCTTCCTCGCCGTAGACCGTGTCCACGCGGCTGCGGAAGACGTTGAGCTGCTCGGCGAAGGGTTTGAGCAGCGTTTCGATGTCGGACTTGGACTGCTGCGTCGCCGTGCGCACGTTGTTCTCGAACTGCGCGCCGCGTTCCTCGAACGTCTTGCCGGCCAGTTCGGCGAAGGTCGCCGAGAGCCTGGACTGCGCGGTTTCGAGGAAGCCCTTGATCTCGGCCTTGGCCTGTTCGGCGTGGGCCAGGTTGGCTTCGGTCTGCGCGGTGCGCTCGCGCAACTGCACGAGTTCGGCGCGCAGGCGCGTGAGTTCATCGNGTTCGGCGTCCAGGCGCAGGCGCACGTCGCCCAGTTCGGCCTCGCGNGCGCGGAGGTTGGCGGCCAGCTCCAGCGCGGACGTACCCATGCTTTCGGCGCGTTCCTGCGCGTCCTCGCGCTCCGATGCGAGGCGCGCGATGGTCTCGGCATTCGCNGCGAGATCCGCGTCGCGCTCGGTCAGGCGGACGTGCAGGGCCGACAGTTCGATCGCCTTGGCGCGTTCTGCGTCGCGCAGCGCGACCAGTTCCGTATTCGGCGCGGCGTCGCCCTGGCCTCGCGCGAGGCGGGTGAGCAGCCAGGCCACGTAGGCCAGCATGACCACGATGACGGCGCCTGCCGCGGTGATCAGCATGTCCATGGGGTACGGCCTCTTGCGGATTGATGCAGGGTTGAGTGTATCGGTGCGCGTCTCAGGTGGTGAGACGCGGGGCAGGGCGGNCCAATTTGCCCGGACACCNTCGTTCCANCGAAGGCTGGAACCCAGNTGACTTCGACTTTGCCGCCGGAACGTTCGCCCTCACCCNAACCCCTCTCCCGCAAGCGGGAGAGGGGCCAAAGACGGTCAATCGATCACGCGGCAGAAAACGGCCTTCAGGTAGCGCGACTCCTGCACCTGCGCCAGCCACGGATGGTCCGCGCCGGCACCGGCGACCTTGAGCACCTGCACGGTGCGGCCGGAGTAGTAGGCAGCGCGACGCAGCATGTCGAGGAACTGGTCCTCGCTGACCAGGCCCGTGCACGAGAACGTGGCGAACAACCCGCCCGGCTTCACCACGCCCAGCGCGAGCTTGTTCATGTCTAGGTACTTCTTCAGCGCCGGGATGACCTGCTCGCGATCGCGCGTCATCTTCGCCGGGTCGAGGATCACCACGTCGTACTGTTCGCCGCGGATGCCCGCATCGCGCAGCCACGGGAAGATGTCGGCCTGCACGAAGCGCGGGCGCACGTTGTTGAGCTTCGCGTTGCCCTTGGCGATCTCGATCACGTCCGCNTCGATGTCCACGCCCAGCACTTCGNTGGCGCCGCGCACGGCCGANTACACGGCNAAACCGCCGGTGTTGCAGCACAGGTCGAGCACGCTCTTGCCTTCGACCTGCTGCGACAGCCACTGGCGGTTCTCGCGNTGGTCGGCGAAGAAGCCGGTCTTGTGCGCGCCGGCCGGATCGGCGCGGAACTTGATGCCGTATTCGGTGATGACCGCGGGCGGCACGGGCTCGCTGCCGCGGAAATCGAAGGATTCCTGCTTCTGCACGTGTTCGTCGGCGAAGCTGTAGAAGCGGCAGCCGGGGAACTGCGCCTTGAGCGCGTCGTAGATCCATTCGCGATGGCGGAACATGCCGGCGCTGAAGAACTCCACCACCAGCAGGTCGCCATAGCGGTCCACGACCAGCCCGGACAGGCCGTCGCCCTCGCTGTGCACGACGCGCCAGGCGTCGCTGACTTCATCCAGCTTGAGCACGTCGCGACGCAGCGACACGGCCGCGGCGATCTTGCGCGCGAACCAGTCGGCGTCGACGGCGACGTCCGGATTCGTTTCCAGGATGCGCACCGCGATGCGCGAATGGCCGTTGTAGAAACCACGGCCCATCCAGACGCCATCGACGCCCGTGACATCGACGATGGAACCGGGCTTGGGCCGCTGGACGGGCTTGTCGACGAGGCGCTGGAAGATCCAGGGGTGGGTGGAGTTCCAGGCGTTCTTGAGGCGTACGGAGGGCAGGGGAGCGTTCATCGCGGCATTTTACGGGGTCATGGCGGGACGGCCGTGTTTTTCGCGCCTCTTTCGACGGGAAGACCCGGCAGAAGGGATTGGGGGATTCACCGGCCCACCGCGCCGGCCTTGTATTCGCCGGCGGGCGCTTCAATGTCCTTCGAATGCACCTGCCCACGCCCGAAGCGGTCCCCGACACCCCCGAACAGCGCAGCGCCGACAAGCGCCGCTGGCTGCGGGCGTTCAATGCGAGCCTGGCCTTCGTGCTGGTGCTGCTGGCGGTGTTCAGTGCGCAGGGGCACTTCGATGTCGCCGCCTGGACGGTGCAGCCGTGGTCGGTCGAGGGCCTGGTCGGGATCCTCACCGCACCGTTGCTGCACGGTTCGTTCGAACACGTCGCGGCCAACGCCATCGCGCTGCTGATGCTCGGCACGTTGGCCGGCGGACTGTATCCGCGCGCCACGATCCGCGCGCTGCCGCTGTTGTGGATCGGCTCCGGCGTGGGCGCCTGGCTGCTGGGCGATCCGGGCACGCGCCACCTNGGCGCGAGCGGCCTCACGCACGGCCTGATGTTCCTGGTGTTCGTGCTCGGCCTGCTGCGCCGNGACCGCGCGTCNATCGCCGCGGCGATGCTGGCCTTCATGTTCTACGGCGGCATGCTGCTGACGATCCTCCCGCGCGAGCCGGGCGTGTCGTGGCAGGCGCATCTGGGTGGCGCGATCGCCGGCGTGCTTGCCGCGTTCCTGCTGCGGAGCACCGACCCGCTGCCGCCGCGCAAGCGCTACAGCTGGGAGGACGAGGAGGAAGGCACCATCGCGCCGCTGTCGGACGAACTGGAACCGCCNCCGCCGCGCGAAGTNCCCGTGCTGTGGCACCGGCCGGAGCAGCAGGGCGGTGTCGTGCTGCGGTTTCCGCCCCGNCGCGAACCGTAACGGCGCTTCCCCCCGGCATTTGGCGTGGGGGAACGCGGGTGCTAGCGTCCCGGGTCCACCCTTCGCGGACCCGCCCATGCGCCGCATCGCGCTGCCCAGCCTCGCCTTCGCCCTCGCTGTCTGCCAGCTCGCCGCCTGCCAGAAGGCGACGCCACCCGCCGCGTCGGCGAAGGACACGCACGACACCTACGACGCGTCCGCCAGCGCCGATGCCCGCCGCATCGAGGCAGACGTGCGCTTCCTCGCCGACGACCTGCTCGAAGGCCGCGAGACCGGAACGCGCGGTTACGACCTCGCCTCGCTCTACGTCGCCCAGCGCTTCCGCGCGATGGGCCTGGCGCCTGCGGGCGACGACGGCAGCTACTTCCAGCGCGTGCCGATGCTGCGCGGCGTGCTGCAGCCGGAAGGCAACGCCTTCGCCATCGTGCGCGACGGCCGCGAACAGACGCTCGCCTTCCGCGACGACTTCCTGCCCGGCCTCAACTTCAACCAGGCGCAGGACAGCGTGGAAGCGCCGGCGGTTTTCGTGGGGCAGGGCGTGCATGCGCCGGAACTGGGCCACGACGACTTCGCCGGCGTGGACGTGAAAGGCAAGATCGCAGTGATGTTCAACGGCGCACCGGCGAAGTTCGACAACGATCGCCGCGCGTTCTATTCCTCGCGCCGCACGAAGGCCGAGGAGCTGGCGCGTCGTGGCGCCGTCGGGCTGGTGGTCGTGCAGACCGACGATGAGGACAAGCAACACCCCTGGCAGCGCACCGTCGCCAACTGGGCGCGCCCCGGCATGCGCCTGCGCGGCGAGGACGGAAAGGGCATCGACACCTGGCCGCAGCTGCGCGTAAGCGCGACGGTATCCACGGCCAATGCCGATGCCGTGCTCACCTCCGGCGTGCACACCGCGAAGCAGCTGTTCCAGGAGCTACGCGACGGCAAGCTGCGCGCGTTCGACCTGCCCGGCACGCTGCGCCTGGCCTCGCATACCGCGATCACGCCAGTGGATTCGCGCAATGTCGTNGCGCGGATCGACGGNNCGGACNCGAAGCTCAAGNGCGAACACGTCGTCTTCAGCGCGCACCTGGACCACGTCGGCATCGGCGCGNCNGTGAACGGCGACACGATCTACAACGGCGCGCTNGANAACGCGCTGGGCATCGCGGTGATGCTCGAAGCGGCCAACCGGCTCGCACACGAGAACGAACCGACGAAGCGCTCGCTGCTGTTCGTCGCCGTGACCGCGGAGGAAAAGGGCCTGCTCGGCGCGGAGTGGTTCGCGCGCAATCCGACGGTGCCGGCCGATTCGCTGGTGGCCAACGTCAACATGGACATGCCGATGCTGCTGGCGCCGACCTCGGACGTGGTGCCGATCGGGCTGGAGCATTCGACGCTGCAACCCATCGTGCAGCAGGCGGCGAAGGAGATCGGCGTGTCGCTGTCGAAGGATCCGGCGCCGGAGGAGGTGGTCTTCGTGCGCAGCGACCAGTACGCCTTCATCCGCGCGGGCGTGCCGGCGGTGTACCTGGATGGCGGCTACACGGGCGTGGATGGCGATGCGAAGGCGGTGCAGGATGCGTTCCTCGCCGAGCGTTACCACCAGCCGGGCGACGACCTGTCGCAGCCGATCCAGTGGACCGATGCGGCGCGGCTGGCGAAGCTCAACGCGCGGATCGGGCGCTTGATCGCCGACGCGCCACAGCGGCCGCAGTGGAATGCGGGCGATTTCTTCGGCGGGAAGTTCGGCCGGAAGGATGCCGCGCACTGAGGCTTTTTCCGCTTGGCCCGCGCGGATCGTTCGCGATGATCCTCAGCTGGCCAATGCAACGAGGTGATGCATGAAGACGCTGGGCTTGATCGGCGGCATGAGTTGGGAATCGACCGTGCCGTACTACCGGACGATCAACCAGGTGGTGCGCGAGCAGCTGGGCGGCCTGCATTCGGCGCGGCTGCTGCTGCACAGCGTGGATTTCGACGAGATCGCCCGGCTCCAGCGCGCGGGCGACTGGGATGCGCTGGCCGGCGCGATGGCCGACGCCGCGCATTCGCTGAAGGCCGGCGGAGCGCAGCTGCTGGTGATCTGCACGAACACGATGCACAAGGTGGCCGACGTCGTGGAAGCGACGAGCGGCGTGCCGCTGCTGCACATCGCCGACCCGACGGGCGATGCGATCCGTGCACGCGGATTCACTCGCATCGGGCTGCTCGGCACCCGTTTCACGATGGAGCAGGAGTTCTACCGGCAGCGGCTGAGCGAGCGCCATGGTCTCGAGGTGCTGGTGCCGGACGCGGAGGAGCGCGAGCTCGTGCATCACGTCATCTACGACGAGCTGTGCCAGGGCGTGATCCGCGACTCCTCACGTGCGCAGTACCGTCGCGTGATGGATGCGCTGGTCGCGCGCGGCGCACAGGGGATCATCCTGGGCTGCACGGAAATCGGCCTGCTGGTGGGCGAGGGCGATGCGAGCGTGCCGTTGTTCGATACGACGGCGTTGCATGCGCGGGCGGCGGCGCTGGCGGCCCTGGCCTGAACGCAGGATGGGTTTCGCGTGACGTAACCCATCGTTACGGCGCTGGAAGCAGAAGCGGTGCAGGTGCAGCCATCCGCCAGCTAAACGCCGCGCAACACGGCCCCGGCGCAGTGACCTCTCACCCATGCACCGCCAACCCCCGCGGCTACACTCGCGACTTTCCGACGCGACGAGCACGCTTCCCATGACCCAGTGGTACTTCGTTTCCGCCGGCAGTTCCCAGCGCGTAGGACCGCTCGATCCCATCGCCGCCCGCGCCCACGCGCGCCAGCATCCGGACGATCTGTGCTGGCGCGAAGGCCTGTCGGGCTGGCAGGCGGTGCGTTCGGTGCCGGAGTTCGCCGAAGCCACCGGCATGCAGCCGGCCCATCTGCCGCCGCCGACGCCGTCGGCCACCTCACGCGCAAGCGACGACATCGATTTCCGCATCGTCGGCAACGACATGCAGTTCGTCGAAGTCGAACTCGATCCGGGCGAATGCGCGATCGCCGAGGCCGGCGCGATGATGTACAAGGACGCCGCCGTTCAGATGGACACCGTCTTCGGCGACGGCCGGCACACGGGGCAGGGCGGCGGGCTGATGGACAAGCTGTTCTCCGCCGGCAAGCGCGTGCTCAGCGGCGAGAGCCTGTTCACCACGATGTTCACCCACGTCGGTACCGGCAAGGCGCGCGTGGCGTTCGCCGCGCCCTATCCCGGCACCGTGCTGGCGATGAAGCTCGACGAACACGGCGGACGCCTGATCTGCCAGAAGGACAGTTTCCTGGCCGGCGCGCGTGGCGTGTCGGTCGGCGTCGCATTCCAGAAGCGCATCCTCACCGGCCTGTTCGGCGGCGAGGGCTTCATCATGCAGAAGCTGGAAGGCGATGGCTGGGTGTTCGTGCATGCCGGCGGCACGGTGGTCGAGCGCGAACTGCGCGCCGGCGAACGCCTCGATGTCGATACCGGCTGCGTCATGGCCTACCACCACACCGTGCAGATGGACGTGCGTGCGGTCGGCGGCATCAAGAGCATGATGTTCGGCGGCGAAGGCGTGTTCCTGGCGACGCTGACCGGTCCGGGCAAGGTGTGGCTGCAATCGCTGCCGTTCTCGCGCATGGCAGGCCGCATGCTGGCCGCGGCGCCGCAGGGTGGCGGGCAGGCGCGCGGCGAGGGCTCGGTGCTGGGCGGACTGGGCCGCATCCTCGACGGCGACAATTCGTTCTGACCACACCATGGCCGCGTCCTCCGGCAGCGGATATTCCGGCACGCCGCTGGCGAAGAAGCTCGGCGTGCGCGAAGGCGCGTGCGTCTGGCCGATGGCCGCTCCGGAGCATTACCTCGCGCTGCTGGAGCCGCTGCCGCCGGGCGTGGGTTTCGTCGCGAAACCGGGCAAGGGCGTGGACCTCGCGCACCTGTTCTGCACGCAGCGCGCGGTGCTGGTCGACGCACTGGGCCGATGCCGGCGCACGCTCGCGCCGGATGCGACCGTGTGGGTGTCCTGGCCGAAGAAGGCCGCGAAGGTCCCTACCGACATCACCGAGGACACGATCCGCGAGGTCGCGCTGCCGTTGGGCTTCGTCGACGTCAAAGTCTGCGCGGTGGACGAGGTGTGGTCGGGCCTGAAGCTGGTGGTCCGCAAGGAACTGCGCTGATCGATGAATCCTGCAACGGGCCGCCCCGCGGCGCGCCCCGTGGCCCCTGTATCCTCCGCCGCTGACCGCATCCACTTCCACCTCGTCCACATGACACCGTTCCGCTCGCTTCGCCCGCTCCTGCTCGCGTCCTTCGCCGTCCTGCTCGGCGCCTGCGGCGGCGAGGCCGTGAGGCCGACTCCGCCGGCGGCCGTCGTCCTACCGGCGACACCCGCGCCGAAGATCCGCATCGGCATCGCGCTGGGCGGCGGCGCGGCGAAGGGCTTCGCGCACATCGGCGTGATCAAGATGCTCGAAGCCAACGGCTTCCAGCCCGAGGTCGTCGCCGGCACCAGCGCGGGCAGCGTGGTCGGCGCGCTCTATGCCAGCGGCATGGACGCCTTCGCGATGCAGAAGACGGCGTTCTCGCTCGATGAAGCGGAAATCCGCGACGTCAGCCTGTTCTCCGGCGGCGTGGTGAAAGGCCAGAAGCTCCAGGACTACGTGAACCAGCTGGTCGGCGGGAAGAGCATCGAGCGCATGCGCAAGCCGTTCGCGGCGGTGGCGACGAACCTGGAAACGGGCGATCGCACCGTGTTCGTGCTCGGCAACACCGGCCAGGCGGTGCGCGCGTCCAGCAGCATCCCGGGCGTGTTCGAACCGGTGGCGATCGGCAAGTTCCACTACGTCGATGGCGGTGTCGTGAGCCCGGTTCCCGTCGATGCGGCGCGCCAGCTCGGCGCGGACTTCGTCATCGCGGTGGACATCTCCAGCAAGGCCAGCGGCAAGAACCCGGGCAGCATGCTGGGTAACGTCAACCAGTCGATCACGATCATGGGCCAGCGCCTGGGCGCACAGGAACTCGCGCGCGCCGACGTGGTGATCCGCCCGAGCGTGAACGAGATCGGCCCGGCGGATTTCGAGCAGCGCAACAACGCGATCATGGAGGGCGAGCGCGCCGCGCTGGCAGCGATGCCGCAGATCCGCGCGAAGGTCGCGCAGTGGCAGAAGGCGCGCCAGGACGAGGCGGTCGCCGCACGCCGTGCGGCCGACGCGAAGGCCGAGCAGGCGAAGCTTCGCGCGTTCTGCGAGGAAGAAGACCGCAAGTGGATGTCGAAGCTGCGCCGCGATCCGCAGTGCAAGGCGCTGGCGGAGCAGGGGGTTTTGTCGAAGTAGCGCAACGCCTGATTGCTATGAAGCAAAAGCCCAGTGCATCGCTGCACTGGGCTTTTTCATTGGCGAAGCTGGAAACTCAGGCCGCTTCCGACGCCGCCACCAGCGGCGCAACGCGTCGCGGCCGGCTCGGGAACGCGTGCCGCACGATGCGCCACACCACCTGGCCGAACTGCTTGGGCAGCGAGCCGGTGTTGTAGTGCTGGCCGTAGCGCTTGCAGATCTCGCGCACTTCCACCGCCATCGCGGCGTAACGGTTGGCCGGCACGTCCGGATAGAAATGGTGTTCGACCTGGTGGCTCAGGTTGCCCGACAGCACGTCGATCAGCCAACCGCCGCTGATGTTCGACGAGCCGCGCAGCTGGCGCAGGTACCAGTGGCCGCGCGACTCGTTGCGCACGCATTCCTTCGGGAACGTCTCGGCATCGGCGGTGAAATGGCCGCAGAAGATGATCGTGTACGTCCACAGGTTGCGGATGATGTTGGCCACGACATTGCCCAGCAGCACGGGAAGGAAGAACGGGCCGGCCAGCGCGGGGAACACGATGTAGTCCTTCACGATCTGGCGCGCCATCTTGCGGCCGACCGGCTTGAACATGCGCCACATCTGGCGGTTCGACACCTTGCCCGCGACCCAGCGGCCGAGCTTGAGGTTCTGGATCGCCACGCCCCACTCGAACAGCAGCGCGAACACCACCGCGATCACCGGCTGCATCAGGTAGTACGCGCGCCAGCGCTGCTCCGGGAAGATGCGCAGCAGGCCNTANCCGATGTCGTCGTCGAGCCCGCGCACGTTGGTNTAGGTGTGGTGGCGGAAGTTNTGCGTGTGGCGCCAGTTGTCGGCGGTGCCGACGATGTCCCACTCGTACGTCTTGCCGTCCAGGTGCGGGTCGCGCATCCAGTCGTACTGACCGTGGATGACGTTGTGGCCCAGCTCCATGTTCTCCAGGATCTTCGACAGGCCCAGCACGAGCGCGCCAAGCACGCACGCCGGCCACAGCAGCACCGGCGCGAACAGCGCGGAGAAGGCGCCCAGGTACAGCAGTCCGCGGCCGGCGACCTCGGTCCAGCGGACCCACGCGACGATCGAGCGGATGTAGTTGGCATCGCGCTGGCCGAGCGTGGCCACGGTGCGCTTGCGCAGGTCGTCGAGCTCTTCGCCGAAGCGGTCGAGTTCTGCGGGGGAGAGTGCGCGGTTGCGGAACGTCATGTCGTTTCGGCCCAACTTACAGATCCAGTTCGATGTCGCCCACGGCGGCGCTGATGCACAGGCGCAGGGCGGAAGACGGTTCGGTGCGGACTTCGCCATTGGTGAGGTCGCGCGTCGCGCCGGCGGACTTGCCGCAGGCGCAGGTGTTGCAGATGCCCATGCGGCAGCCGGACGCGGGCTTGAGGCCCTGCGCTTCCAGCGCCTTCAGCAGCGATTGCCCGCGCGGCACCGTCAGCGTGCGACCGCTGCGTTGCAGGGTGACGACGGCTTCGCCGCTATCCTCGAACGAGCGCGCCGGCGGCGTGAACGCCTCGGCGTGGAAGCTGCGCGCGTTCGATCCGAGCAGTTCGCGCGCGGTGTCGACGAAGCCGGACGGGCCGCACGCGTAAACGCGGCGCTGCGCGGCATCGGGAACGAGCGTGGCGAGCTGCGCGGCGTCGAGGCGGCCGGCCGGTGCGATATCGGAGTCCGCATCGGTTTCGCGCGTGAGCAGGCAATGCACGGCGAAATCCGGGTGCGCATCGGCCAGCGCGAGCAGTTCGTCGGCGAAGCAAAGCTCTTCGCGCGTGCGCGCCCAATACAGCAGCGTCAGCGGCGCCGGCATGCCGCGCGAGGCGTGTTCTCGCACCAGCGCCATCAGCGGCGTGATGCCGCTGCCGGCGGCGAGCAGCAACCAGCCGGCATCGTGGCTCTGCGGCCAGGTCATCTCGCCGAACGCCTGGCCGATGTGCAGCACGTCGCCCACGCACGCGCTGTCGTACAGATAGGTGCTGAGCTTGCCGCCGTCGATGCGCTTGACGGTGATTGCCAGGAGGCCGTCCGCACGCGGCGCGGCGCTGAGGCTGTAGCTGCGCGTGACGGAGGCACCGTCGATCTCGGCGCTGATATTCAGATGCTGGCCGGCGCAGTAACCGCGCCAGTGGCGGTTCGGCCGAAGTACCAGCGTGACGGCGTCGCGCGATTCAGCGCGGCGCTCGATGATACGGGCGAGCGGGCGTTCCCAGGTCCACGTGCGATCCAGACGCTGCGCCCAGAAGTCGAACACGCTCGGGGCGACGCAGGCATGGATCAGGCGGCGCAGGCCGCGCGGACGCTTGGGGGACAGCTTCGAAGACGGAAGAACGGCACTCATGGCATCGAACTATACATGTACGCGCACAGATGTGTATACGACTGTATATTAAATCCCCGATATGATGCCGGACCAGCCGCCGCCGTGCCCGCCGCCTTGAGCCCGAACACCCAAATCCCCGCCGATACCGACCACATCGCGGGCCGAAAATCGGCGATCTCGCGCGAGGACCTGCTGGCGGCGGCGCTCAAGCTCATCGGACCGCACCGCAGCGTATCGACGCTCAGCCTGCGCGAAGTGGCACGCGAGGCCGGAATCGCGCCGAACAGCTTCTATCGCCAGTTCCGCGACATGGACGAACTGGCCGTGGCGCTGATCGATCTTGCCGGCCTTTCGTTGCAGAAGATCATCGATGCCGCGCGCGTCCGTGCGGCCGTCGATCGCAGCGCCGCCCGGGGGGCCGTCGAGGCGTTCATGGAACAGTTGCGCGCGGACGACCAGCTGCTGCACGTCCTGCTGCGGGAAGGCACCGCCGGTTCGGACGCCTTCAAGCACGCGGTCGACCGCCAGCTCAGCTTCTTCGAGGAAGAGCTGCGCATCAGCCTCATCCAGATCAATGCCGCCCAGGGCGTGACCCTGCGCGAGCCGGCGCTGGTGGCCAAAGCGATCACCCGCCTGGTCTTCGCGATGGGCGCTACCGCGGTGGACCTGCCGCGCGAGAAGGATCCGGAACTGGTCCGTCAGCTCACGCTGATGGTGCGCATGATCATTGCCGGATCGCGGTCGTTGGCGGTCGAATCTGGGCAGAACGGCCGCTGATCGGCGACGTTATCGCGCGGGCAGCGGCATCCCGCCGGATGCCTTGACCGTCCGCAGCACAAAGCTCGAGTTCACGTCCGCCACGCCCGCCTGCGTCAGCAGCCGGTCGAGCAGGAACCGCGAGAAATGCTCCAGGTCCTGCACGACGATCTGTAGCAGGTAGTCCATGTCGCCAGTCAGCGCATGACAGGCAACGACCTCGTCCCACTGATTCACGAATGTCGCAAAAGCGGTGATCGCGTCGGCATCGTGCCGCGAAAGTTGCACACGGACGAAGGCCTGAAGCCCAAGGCCCAGACGCTCCGGGTCGACCTCCGCACGGTAGCCCGCGATCACGCCCTCCCGTTCCAGCCGCTGGACCCGCCGCAGGCAGGCCGA
>Ga0055530_10001292_pt1 | contig 18924 bp, 23 predicted proteins | sample Araplavi_mTSA_r2_FD_55009 | JGI IMG/M metagenome (GOLD analysis project Ga0055530, IMG submission 55009) | Arabidopsis root microbial communities from North Carolina, USA - plate scrape MF_Cvi_mTSA_r2 | ecosystem: Host-associated > Plants > Roots > Endosphere | place: USA: North Carolina... | reverse complement strand
ATGTCCTGCAGCACGGCTTCCAGGCGCTTCTTGACGACGGAGTCGCCCAGGCCGCCGCGCACGTAGTGGTCTTTCATCTCCTGCAGGCTGGCCTTGTCGGTATCGAATGCATCCAGGTAAATGAAGGCGACGTTGCCTTCCAGGTGGCCAGGGTCGGACACTTTCAGGTGCAGCGGGTCGGTGTAGACCATCTTCACGGCAGCGGTGATTTCGGCCGCGCTGGCGCCCAGGTTGATCACGTTGCCCAGCGACTTGGACATCTTTGCCTTGCCGTCGATGCCTGGCAGGCGGCCCACTTCCGGCACCACGGCCTTGCACTCGACCAGGATGTCCTTGTTGGCCAGGCGGTTGAACTTGCGCACGATCTCGTTGGTCTGCTCGATCATCGGGATCTGGTCTTCGCCCACCGGCACGATGGTGGCCTTGAAGGCCGAGATGTCGGCGGCCTGCGAGGCAGGGTAGGTCAGGAAGCCGGCCGGGATGTCGCGCTCAAAGCCGCGCAGCACGATTTCCTGCTTCACGGTCGGGTTGCGCTCCAGGCGGGCAACGGTGACCATGTTCAGGTAATAGAAGGTCAGTTCGGCCAGTTCCGGGATCTGGGACTGGATCAGGATGGTCGACTTGGCCGGGTCGATGCCGCAGGCCATGTAGTCCAGCGCCACTTCCACCACGTTACGGTGCACCTTGTTGGTGTCTTCCATATTGTCGGTCAGCGCCTGCGAGTCGGCCAGCATGATGAACTGCTTGTAGTCGTCCTGGTAGGAGACGCGGTTGCGCAGGCTGCCCACGAAGTGGCCGAGGTGCAGCGGACCGGTCGGACGGTCGCCGGTCAGGATAATCGGTTTGGCGTTGGATGCTGGCTGGCTCATAGGGTTCTTTCTGCTTGCCCCTACCGATTGCGCCAAGAAAAACGCCACCTGGACAGAGGCGGCGTTGATATTAAAATCACATCACTTTTCAGTGGCCGCGCTATGTCAGCGGCGCCACCAATTGCGGGAGTACAGATGTGATTGGATAAATTTCATCCCGCAATGGTTACAGTTCAGCGCGGCCGTGTCAAGCCCGCTCAGTAGCGGTTGGGGTTGTTCGGGCGTTCGTCCAGCCGGTTTGGCACGCCGTCGTTGTCGCGGTCGCGGTCGTAGCGGTTGGGGATGCCGTCGCGGTCACGGTCGCCGCGTTCCCAGCGGCCGCGTTCCAAGCGCCAGCGGCCATTGTCCATCTGGGCCCAGGAGGGTTCGCGCCAGTAGTAGCCGTGGCGGGCACGCACGTATTTGCCGTTGACCCAGACGTGGCGGTGGCCGTTCCAGCGCCAGTAGCCCGGCGTCCAGACAAAGCCGGACCGGGCTGGTGGAATGACTTCATCGCGTGGTGGTGGCGGGGCAACACGGACCACGACCACATCGGCGCTGGCAGCCGGCGCAAAGGCCAGCCCGCCGCCCAGTGAACCTGCCAGAAGGGTGGCAATGAGCAATTTTTTCATGATTGGCTCCTTCCATTTCATCGTAAGGACCATTTTTGCTGAGCCTGCCGCGGCGGTATGTGCGCGCACTAGCTTTCATATTGGCATTGATTTTCTAGTAATATTGCGAAAGTTTATGCCCCACCGGAGTTCTCATGCGTAGCTGTCTCACCCTAATTTCCCTGCTGCTGGCTGCCCAGGCAGGCGCGCAAACCTCGCCCATGGCGCCGGATATTGTGTCCGGCTTCGAAGCGCCGCAAGAGCAAGCGGATTACGTCAAACGGGTGGTGATGATCCCGATGCGCGACGGCGTGCGCCTGCACACCGTGATCGTGGTGCCGAAAGGCGCCAGCAAAGCGCCGATCATCCTGACCCGCACCCCTTACAACGCAGACGGACGGGCGCGGCGCAATGTCAGCCCTTATATGCAGTCCTCGCTGCCGCAGGGCGATGAAGTGTTCGGGCGTGATTTCATCCGCGTGTTCCAGGACGTGCGCGGCAAGTACGGCTCCGAAGGCGATTACGTGATGACCCGCCCGGTGCGCGGCCCTCTGAATACCAGCCAGACCGACAACAGCACCGACGCCTGGGACACCATCGACTGGCTGGTGAAAAACGTCCCGGAAACGAACGGCAAGGTCGGCATGATCGGTTCGTCGTATGAAGGATTTACGGTGCTGATGGCGCTGGCCGAGCCGCACCCGGCGCTCAAGGCCGCTGTGCCAATGAGCGCGATGGTGGATGGCTGGCGGGGCGACGACTGGTTCCATAATGGCGCTTTCCGTGTCAATACGCTGGATTACATCGCCAGCCAGAATACGGCCAAGGGCCGCGGCGAGCCGCTGGCGACCGGCGCTTATGATGATTACGACGTCGTGCTGCGCGGCGGCTCGGTAGCAAGCCTGGCGCGCAAATATGGCCTGGACCAGCTCAATTTCACCAAGAAGCTGTTCGAGCATCCTGCTTATGACAGCTTCTGGCAGGAGCAGGCGCTGGACCGCATCCTGGCCAAGCGTCCGTTGACGGTGCCGACCATGCATGTGGTAGGGCAGTGGGACCAGGAAGATATCTATGGCACCTACGTGACTTACGCCGCGCTGGAAAAGCAGGACAGGGACAACAAGCTCAATTTCCTGGCGATCGGCCCTTGGCGCCATAGTGGTGTCAATTACGATGGCTCCTCGCTTGGCGCGCTGCAGTTCACTGGCGATACGGCGCTGGAGTTCCGCCGCGACGTGATGGTGCCTTTCCTGAAGCAGTACCTGGTTGACGGCGCGGCTGCGGCGGATACGCCACCGGTTCTGTCCTACCAGACGGGCAGCAACAAGTGGCAGCGGCTGCCGCAATGGCCGGTGTCCTGCACGACCGGTTGCGCATCGGCGGCGAAAGCGGTGTACCTGCAGGATGGCTTCAAACTATCGTGGTCGCAGCCCGGCAACGCCAAGGGCTTCGACGAATATGTGGCAGATCCGGCTAAGCCGGTGCCGTTCGTACCGCGCCCAGTGCGCATGGGCGATGAGAATGTGTGGAAGCCGTGGCTGGTGCAAGACCAGCGCTTCGTCAGCGACCGAACCGACGTGTTGAGCTATGTGTCGGAACCGTTGAAAGAGCCGCTGGTGCTGTCCGGCGCTCCGCAGGTCCACCTGGTGGCATCTACCTCCGGCAGCGATGCGGACTGGGTGGTGAAGGTGATCGACGTCTACCCGGACGAAGTGCCGTCGCAGCCGAAACTGGGCGGCTTCCAGTTGCCGCTGTCAATGGATATCCTGCGCGGACGCTATCGCGACAGCTTCGAGAAGCCTTCTGCCATCCCATCGAACAAGCCGGTGCAGTTCAACTTTGCGCTGCCGCCGGTGAACCACGTCGTGTTGCCGGGGCATCGCTTGATGATCCAGGTGCAGTCAAGCTGGTTCCCGCTGTACGACCGTAATCCGCAGACCTTCGTGCCGAATATCTTCCTGGCTGCGCCGGGCGATTACAAGAAGGCGACGCAGCGTGTGTTCCATGGCAGCTCGGTCGAACTGCCGGTAGTGGAGAAGAAATGAGCATTCGCCTGAAATTGACCGGCATGGCACTGGCGCTCATGCTGTCGGCTTGCGCATCCGCGCCGCGCCAAGCGGCTCTGGATACTTTTGTTTCGCCCAATTTTGCGCAACCGAAGCCTAACTCCCTGATTGTGCTCCTGCCGCCGGGTGTCGAGGCGGAGGACCTGCGTGCAGGCGCCACCATCCTGCTGAACGCACTGCATCAGCGTTTGACCGCTGCCGGCTACCGGGTTGTGGCGCTCGACAAAGGCAGCCATGACGCGATCTGGGCCCAGGAAGTCGAGGCGGTTGGCGGCATCTACGATCCAAGCAATGGGGCGGTGCGACCGCGCGAGATAATCCAGGCGGTCGGCCATCTGGTGCAGCGTGTGACTTCGGAAACCGGGGGCGCAATGGTGATCGTGCCCAGGTTGCAACTGCGCGAAGCCGAGGTGTCCGGCATGTCTGCGCTTTGGGACGGCCAGCAGCGCCGTGTCCCCACGTTCGGTACCGGCGGCGATACGCTGAGCCATAGCGGTTCGACGCTGGGACTTTCGGTTGGCCTGGAAATGTACGCGACCAGCGGAGAAAAGGTAATGAGCACCTATGGCGGTGCCTTGCTTCCGTACCGGGTGAATGCCAGGTCGGCCAAGAACGAAGTCCGTGCCGACCTGTTTGCCGACGAATCCGAAGTTGCCGATGGCGTTGTGATCGCGCTGGCTCCCTTCCTGGGGAAGCGCTGATTCAGCCTGGAATACCAGAACTACTTCATAGACTCTAGAAAGGAGGTTCGTACAAATGCTGCAAACAGCACACTACCGAATCACAAATAATGGAGCAACTTATGCAAGTACACATCTTCAGAGGTCCGGGCCGCATTTTTGGCTTTACCGCAAAACCATCGGGTGACAATCTGCCGCAGAAGTATGCGCCCTGGTCTGAGTTCAAGACCATCGAGCTGCGTAAAGGCGAGCACACACCAGGTGTCGATGCGGATGAATGCCTGAGCGACATCGAGGCTTATGGAGTACATGTAACCGATGCGCACGCCCGGATTACCGAGGACGCAATTCGTTAAGTAGTGAACCGGGCTGTCGCAACTCATCGCGACAGCCCGGTGGATCGGGAGTCAAATGGACACATACCAGCGCTGGCAGGAATTGGGCCGCCCCATCGACTATCTAATGGAGTGCTGGCTCGCCTCCCAATCATGCGATCCTGTGATCAAAGCGGAAAACGAATGGGCTTTCATGGAGCCTGTCGACGAAGTCCGTGACAATCCGGAGCGGGCGTGGGAGTGCATTCTTTTCGCTGCTGGAGACCCAAGGTTCTCCGACCGCCACATTGGTGTCATGGCGGCGGGAGCGTTGGAAGATCTTCTTTCGCACCACGGGATGGCATTTATCGACCGTATCGAAGAAGAGTGCAGAACTAGTCGGAGATTCGCCTGGATGCTGGGCGGCGTTTGGAGGTTCCAGATGAGTGATGAGGTTTGGAGCCGAGTACAGGTCGTATGGGACAGGCGGGACTGGGATGGAGTGCCGGCAGCATGATTGGTCGTCATAATGCAAATCAACTAAAACTGACAGCCGGCAAAATTTACTTTCTATGATAAATCGTCGCTCCATATCTTTAGCCCTGCTGCTTACCATGCCTATTTCTTCGATTGCACAAGTTTGGGCAACCGCTATTTCAAGGAATGAAAACGCAGGTACTGCTATTGTCTACCGCTACATCAAAGAGTTCCGGAAGGACTTTGCGCGCGACAAGCAACCAGACCGAATCATCGTTGTGTGGCGTTACCAAGGCGAAAAGGGTATGCCGTCTTCGGATGAGCGCGCTCGAATGGATGAGTTGGAAGACGCACTTGCGGCGTTGCAGGCGGATGAGTTTTCAACACTCGCACTGGTCTCAACTGGGGACAATCTAAAAGAGTGGACGTATTATGCGCAGAATGAAGATGAGTTCTTTCGACGGCTTAACGATGCACTTCACGCTAAGCAGCCATTCCCCATTGAAATTCATGCTTCGCCTGACCCGCTGTGGACGACGTATGAAAGGTTTGCGACTGGCGTAAAGCAGTAGCTCCTATCTGCTCAGGAGGGGACGAGCGGTCGGCCACTATCTCATGCGCGTATGTCGAAATTCCCCTGCTTAAAACGATTCTTTGGCGTTACCCGACTGACAAAGGCTACGGCATTTACGATTTCGACCAGCTCCGCCTGGAAGAGATTCTCGATAGCACCGAACCTTTCAAGGATTCTGAAGTTAAAATCCTAACTTCGGTCCGCAATTCATTTATTGCACTGCAGCGGCTTTCCCCGCAGGGCCTTTCAGCCGCTCAGTAAGAAATTTGCGAAAGGATTAACGCGGCTCTGGACTCGTTGCCTCAAATCGATGATGAACCGTAGATTAGGTCGGAACATGCCACTAGCGGCCGACTACTTGGCTCATCACTCGGCCAGCCGACAGTAGGATTGAGTAATCTTGGCAACTGACACCGACTGAATGGTTGTTGCAAACGCGGTGGCGTAGTGCGGCCAGGAGCAGACCGTGCGTTAACAAGATAAAATAACGGTGGACTTTATGATTTTGTTAGGTGACTCCCTTGAAATTCGCGGATGGCCTGCGGTTCTTTATGAGCGTAAGCTGATTCATAGCGGCCCAGCTGTTTATGCACTCCTTCATGAACACGCATTTAGTCGACTCAAAGGCGAGAGTCGGATCCTGTATATCGGCTCTACTGGTATGTTAGGCGGGGACTCCGATAGTTGCCGCCTTCGAATTTATCGCTACCCTAACGGCCAACATGCTCGAGAACTGCATCGCCGAACTGAATTATTGATTGCTTCCGGTGCGTCTGTTACATTTCAGTGGAAAGATGTGGCGACGAAGGACGAGGCAACAGCATTGGAATCGATACTCCTTGAGCGATATGTCGAAGAGCATTGGGAGCTTCCTCCTTTTAACGGTCGTAATTAGAAACGTCGATAAATGGCCCAGTTCGCATTCTTCGCGACTGCGTTGGATTGGTCTATTTTTGGCATAACAAATGGTGAGTCAGAGTCCGGCCAAAAGCGGACAAACATTCCTGAATTTTCGAGATGAAAGCGAATGTGAGATTTTTCTTCATCCTGTTTTTGTGTCTTGCTTCGTTCGAAGTTTCTGCCGGTGCTAAAGACGCCAATGCCGTTTTGTTGGCGAAGTTCCCTGGGGCGAATGCAGATTTAAAGCTCAAGCTTGAGTGCTTGAGGACGAAGTCCTACCCAGACGATATAGAAATCTGTGGCTTGCCAGGATTTGGAGCCTCAGCCCATCAAAAAAAGATAGAGGATTGCTTGAAGTCGAAGAGTGGAAAAACATTCCCCCTTCCGCATGCCAAGATGATGCTAGTCGTGCAGTGCTCAGGAATGAGGGTCGCTGCAGAGTTCGAGAAGATCGAGGGGAAGTATTCGGTTATAAGCATTGCTGAGCTTGTAGACTAGCTGTGCTATAGGCTACTGCAAACGCCAATAGCAGCCATTAAAACAAATGAACGAAGAAAAATCAGATTGGATCGACTACCTCAACAACAGGGTCGCATTGCTCAATGTGTTCAGCGGGAAATCGCCTGGGCTCAACCGCATGCTCTTGAGCCAGGTAATCCTAGGGCAAACTGGCGACTTTCATGTGAGCTTGAATTTTCCGAAGCTTCCTGAGCACAGCCCGACTCGATGGATCGCGAACGGCAACGACCGGGTGCAGCTTAGGTTGTCGTTTTATGACCTAACCCAGTTGTCAATCGCGGGTGCAGCACATGAGGGAAATCTCGATGTGGACGCGTCATTTGAGCCCAATGGTCGATTTTCGATATCGAGCCCCTTATTTAATATTGATCTGACGTACGGGCAAGTGAAGGCCGACCTGTATCCATTCAACTCCTCTACCTTTGAAGAGCCGCGAGATTGGTATCATAGATAGTTGTCTCATGGCCAGGCAGGAGCCATCAGCAGACGTTGTACCAGATCAGAAAATTTCGACGCATGCGCAAGCTGCGGATAATTGATTTATTTCAGCTACGATGCCTCGCAAAAAGACGACATTGACACCCGAACAGCAGTGGAATAGCACCGTCAAATATGCGAAGTCTTGCGCTCAGCAAGAAATGAAGCAAGACTTGCGGGCGATATATGAAGCTAGCCATCGTGAGAATAGACCACTTTCTGACGACGAGTTGGCCAATGTTCGCGAGCTGGAAGAGGATCTTTCGGCAAACATCCTTCCATCGTCTCGGTTATGGGTGGTAAGTACCCCCCATCCTCTATTGAACCTGGGTGATGTTCTTTTTGTGACCTGTCCTAACGGCATGGTCCAGCGCTTTGGAATGACCGGAGTATCGTCCAAAGGAGCAAGATTGAATCACTACTTCATTCCGTTGCGCAAACGTTATAATGCTGAGGTCGAGTTGCCCGGTGATCTCATCGATTTGCGGTGCGATGACCCGGCCATTGGGCGCTTCGTCGCCGACTTACGCGCAAGTAGCCGTCGCCGGGTAGGCGCGAGTATCCCGGCCCCAACACAAATAGCAGATCGCATCGAGGCCTCGCATGGACTGCGCTTCGATGGTTGCTACCGATCCAGGCGCGGCCCGCGTCATAAACGCACCGAGCACTTTGACCGCAACTACCTTCGATTCTTCCCCGATGGTACAGTAGTCGTGGGGCCTGATGGAGGCTTTAACCAATGGAATCGTGAGCGGTTTGTTGGCGGAGCATGCCATGGAACGGGAAGGCGAGGTACGTATTCGGTCGACGGCGATTCCATCTTCATCTCACTGCTATTGGGCGGAAAGGAGGTGGATCGATATGAGGGGACGATTTGCGGCGAGCGTCTGCGCTTATCCCGGTGTTGCCGCCAGGGTTGGGCAGAATCTCGCAAAGACGACGTCTATAATTTCGGCGCGTGGAAGTAGCCCGGTAAGCGCTGAGCGACTTTGCTTAATTGCGAGGGACATGTGGCCTCACGTTGAAATCAATGATTACAACTCAAACGTCTGATCACTTCGATATGGTCCGCCAAGGGGCGCCTTTAACAACCGGGATGCCGGCAGCGACCGGCCAAAAGCCGACCTCGAGAAATCGACGGTGAAACAAACGGCTTTGTTTGGAAGCTCCAAGCCCATTTGACTCGGCGGAAATAGCAATGCTTGAATATGAAGTAGTCGACATGCTCCCAATCGGCGATCGGTGTATCGTCTTCACTGGGAAAGTTGGGAAAGGCCAAGTGCACGTTGGCGATGGGCTTCTCTTAAAATCTCCGACAGGAGAGATTGGTGTAACCGTAATGAGTCTTGAGCCGAGTGGCTTCCGGCGGGCAGGCGCGTTGGCTGGTGATAACGTTGCTATTGTTGTCGAGCCTTTCTGCCTTGACTATATCGCGGATGGCTTTGTTCACATTGAGGGAAGCACCTATCAGGTCAGCGCACTTACGTTGCATGGCTAAAGTCCCCACGGTCGGTGTCGGCCAGTAGCTGTCGTTTGGCGCACTGGGGGGAGAAAATGCACACCCTCTTGAGGGTTGAGAGAATTACGTATGTGGAAACGAATTGCGCTTGATATTAACCGCTCCTATAAGCTCCAGCTTTGTCAGGACCAAGAAACTCATCGGAGATTTTGCAGGATTGCGGAGGCCGACGACCGAGCAATTCACGAGGCATGCGTAGTTTTCGAAACTGGCGCTGTGCCCAACGAACTACTTGCAGGATACCGATGGGAAACGATTCAACAGAATTTCTCCACCACTTCCGGGCAAAGGTTTGAGTTCGGCTCGCATGGAGAATGGTTTTCGGAACGAGAATCGGCGGAGATGCTCCAGTATGACCTGGGCAAATTGTCTGAGGTCAAATGGGAAACAAATTTTCCCCCACGCTTCCCAATAGCTTAAGGCGTGAGCCCAAAACAGATCGCATTCGGCCAATTGCGGACATTTCAGATAAAGTTTTATGTTCCGATAGTTTCTCTGATCGCCACCTCTAACCACAGACATGCTTACATACCTTACCGCTCAGTTGAAATACGAAGACATGCCGCTGGCGTTACGGGTCAGGCCATACGCAGAAGACGATGAAATTTGGCAGCGACTGCCACATCTAGTTACCCTGACGCACACGCTCGAGGAAGTGCTTAGTGACGGCATGCCCATGCCAGACTACAACGACACGCTCTTGGAATTTGATGGGGACGTACATGATGCCGTTCTGGCAGACGGGGAAGTGTTCTTGGTGGAGACCTTTAACGGTAGGCGTACGTACTATGCCTGCGTATCGTCCACCGCAGGCGCAGAGGAAGCGCTACAGGGCCTCATCTCAAGATACGCAACCCACGACCTGCAAATGGGTGGTAAGCGGAATCACGCACAGAAGTTCTATCAGCGTTACCGCCAAGACTTCAAATGGCCAATTGCGGGTGACACCTAACTCCAGCGCTGAACGACCGCTGTGTAGAATCGCAACGGTCCGCAATGGGGCGGAAGCTGCCTCCCAACTGACACAATGTAAAGACGAACATGCTGCGTTGCCCCCACTGCAAGCGTGCTGGCATCGGCATCCTTGGGAAGCTGATATCCAGCGAAATGATGCCGGCGCGTTGCAGGGCATGTGGCCAGCTTTCGGCGTTAAGTTCTTTTCCCGCTCGCTTACTGAAGGAACTGTTCTTTCTCACCCTGATTGCTGTCGGAGTCATAGCTATTCGCAAGGCGTCGTTGATGCTCCTCTTCGGGGGCGTGGCAATGGTGGGTGCGTTGTGGACGACTGGCTTGCTGCTCATGCCTGTTGCAGCACTGAAGCGTCGGGGCTCACCATTACGTCGGGACAGCTCTCAACCTGTGAAGTTTAGGTCATGAAACTAAGCGAAGTCCAACAGGCGATCCTGACGAGCCTGCGAGATGCTGTGAAGGCTTCGCGTTCGCGCGAGTTCATCTACATTTCGGAATGGCTTGGCGATTTCCCCTTTGGGTTGTATCACTGGGTGGAAATCAATGGCGCCGACTTTTCCAGAACTCTTCCCGATGGTTGGCAAAAATCTGACATTGAGATTCTCGAGGCAGCCGGCTGCGTAGTTAAGCGCAGCGAGTGGCAAGACCCGGACGATACATTCCACCAGAAAGTTACCTATGCAATCGCTTGAGGAAAAACGTGATGCTTCCGAATTGAAGACGGAACTAATCAGCCTCCTTGATGCGGCTGCGATGTATAACGATAAGGGCTATTTATGGACCGGGCACAGCCCCGCCAAGCGTGCCGAAACAGAGGCTGGCTTCCATCGGAGCCTGCTTGACCTCATTTCTCAAATCGGGCCGGGCGTGCTGGATCCAGAGCTTGAACAGGCAGTAGTTTCTGGTGCTGCGGCACGAGACGAGTTCGGGCATTATGCCGCAATCGCGCGGCGCATGCGGTGAACATGTCCGGTTGTTTCGCTCGCTGAAGACACATAGGATTGCTAATTAAGCTGGTGACTATCGTTCGTGGGTGATCGAGTGCAGTGATTCCTCGTATACTCCTGTCACTTTGGCCGAGTGGCTGAATATCAAGAGAGTTCGGCGACCCGCAGGGAGAGAGGAATGAATGCGTCGACGGAGTGAAATTGGAAGCATTGCGAGCGGTATGGTCCATTCGTTTATTTCCCGAAACAATGATCTTGGAGGTTATTGGGGAATCGGTGTGCTTTACCTGTACGCGAGCCAGGTCGGTGAGCTCACCGTAACGGTTGATCTTTTACGAGGTGAAGTGAATCCGCCATCCGCCAGGCTTTTGCCAATGTATGGAAGGCCGGATTTCGAAGCGCTTATTACACGATATAAGGCCATGCTTTATGCGCTTCTGCACAAGCGAAACGTACCTGAACGCTGGGTTGCGGAGGCTGTATTCAGCATTGAGTTCGAGAGCCGGGACGCTAAACCAGCCTATCCGAAGATTGGCGAAAAGTCGGAGGCGTTTGCATGCAGGCTGTCAATCACGAGCGATCTGGGTCTTGAGCGCGTGTTTCGCTTAGATGGCTGGTGCTGGCCACATGACCCCTGGCGAGAGTCGAAGAGGCATTTGTGATTACTGATAAATTCGATACCGATATCGCAGCAGCAGTTGTTGATGCGGGAGACGCATCCGACGCCGCTTTGCTTGAATGGGTGCAGGACCTGAACTGGCCCGTCGCACGCGTGCTAGCTCCGTTCCTTGCGAGTGCCGGGGCTGTAGTCGTTCCGGGTATTCGCGCTATTTTCGCATCGAGCGATGACGCTTGGAAATCCAGCATTGTCATTGGTGTCGTCGCACAATCAACGGAACTGATTCATTTGCTCCGGCCTGAACTCGAACGTATCGCGAACGCCCCAACGCCAGGTGAGCGTACGGAAGACCTGGACACAATTGTGGTGGAAATGCTGCGACCATGACCGAGCAGCAAATCGTTTTGCAGATCCGGGATCGGATCATCGAAGTCCTGGAGTGGATCGTTGACTCGCGTACGAGAGTGCCCGAGTGCGGCTTTGATGAACTGGTAAATCAGTGGGATGACTGGGTACTGCCGCTTAGGAGTTCCGGGTTCTCGCCGCAAGCATCCACGCTGGTGGAAGTTGCAGCAGTTCGTTGCGTTGACGATGCGTTAGATGCATTTTCCAAGGCAACACCACATTCGATTCCCGATACTGAGGCGACTTTGACCCAGGCAGAATGGGGCAAAGTTGTAGAGACGGCCGAGGTGGCGCTGAGGTCCATGAGAAAGCATGGACGCAGTTGATGTGTTCTCTGCGCCTGAAATTGCTGCTAAAGTTGCACCCTATCGATAATCGGGAAACCTGCAAGTGAAGCTTTTGCCCTGCCTTTTTGCCGCGCTTGTGCCAATGGCCGTGGGCGCGGCCGAGCCTGCGATTGCGGAAATGGAACGCTTGGCGAAGGCCAGCCATAAACGTGATGGCGCTTATGAATTGAAGGCCGCTCAATTTTTCTTCAGTAACGGCGCGGCACTTCGGAGTTGTGTACCGCCCGACGGACCGAGCCCTGAGCCTTTCGTGATTTATCTGGAGATCCTGCCAGATGGCAGGCTTGGGCGCTCTTTGTATGTGCCAATGACTGAGACAGCGAAATGTCTTAAAGAAGCAACTGCAAACCAGGTATACCCAAAGCCGTCTGAAACCTACGTGGCGGAGATCAAGTTTTCGATCAAATGATGTATTCAAAGGAGTGCCAATGCGGGCACTGATTCAGAAACGGGACGATGATTTTTCAAGCGTGAATGCGTGTGCTGCATATCTCGGCCTGCAGGAACGCGGATATGAAATAGAGTTTTTCAACGCCCAAAACTTCGACAGCAAGTTGATTGATGCGGATACCATCGTCGTTGGAGGCGTTCCCTTCGTTCAGCGTGCGTTCGTTCGCCTTGGCATTAACGCTCCGAATCTTGAATCGATTCCCGCAAGCTTGCACGAGTTTGCGAAGCGCTGGCTATGGACGGCCACGATCGGCGAAGTCAGGAGCCTGATTGACCAGGGAAACTCGATTTTTGTGAAACCAATTGCGGGGCAACTGAAGAATTTTGCAGGGCATGTAGCTGCGAACTACGGAGATCTCGCGATCACTGCGGGGCTTCCAGAGCACCAAATGGTGTCATGTTCCGAGCCGGTGCAGATGGTTTCCGAATACAGGACTTACGTAACGCACGGGAAGACGGTGGGCTGTAAGCACTACTGGGGAGATTATCGGCGGTTCCCTGACTTTTCCGTCATCGATAGCGCCATTGCCGCCTACACGGACTTACCTGCGGGGTATGCAATTGACTTTGCCGTCACTGACCGCGGTGATACTGTGCTGGTTGAAGTGAACGACGGATTCTCGCTTGGGAGTTATGGTTTGCATCCCTTGTTGTACAGCGGCTTGCTTGAAGCGCGGTGGCGAGAGCTGACTTCCATGCTCCGAAACGGCGGCTAGTCATATGATCCTCAACGAAGTCCGGGAGAAATGCAAGTGAAGTATTCGCTACTACTTATCGCTGCTGTTGCGCATATTGCTGCCAGCGCGGCTGAACCGACTGCTTCGCCTTACACCTTCATCGAAGGAAAAGTCCCGGAGGATGTGCAACCGGACGGGAATTCGATTGTGTTCGAAGGCCCGAACGAGATGCTGGTGATCGATACCGGCCGCCATCCGGAGCATACCGATAAAATCATCGCTGTGGCGAAGGCCCGGAATAAGCCCATTACAGCCATCGTCAACACACATTGGCACCTCGATCATGCGACGGGTAATGCACGCATCCGTGCGGCCTATCCAGGCGCGAAGCTTTATACCAGTACGGCCGTAGAGGGCGCACTGAAGGGCTTCCTAGTTCGGAATGTCGACAAGGCCAAGGCCCGGTTGGCCGATCCGGCTGTACCCGAGCCGCGCAAGGCCGACACGCGCCTGTACCTGAACGCGATCAACGATCCTGCGAACCTGATTCCCGACCAGCCGGTTAAAGGAACGATGTCGGTCAAACTTGGCGAGCGCGAACTGATTCTGCATCTGGCGAAGTATGCGGCGACCGAGGGCGATGTCTGGGGCCATGACCCATCCAGCAAGACTGTTTTCGTTGGCGACCTGGTAGTAGTGCCGTTGCCATTCTTTGATACAGGATGTGCTGAAGGCTGGCGCCAGGCATTGGCCGAGATTGACCGGCTTAATTTCCAGACCCTGGTTCCGGGCCACGGTCTGCCGATGGATCACGCTACATTCTCCAGTTATCGCAGCGCATTCGACGCGTTCACGGCTTGTGCGGAAAGCAGCCAGCCGACGGCTAGCTGCGTCGCGACCTGGATGCAGAAAGGCGCTTCTTTTGTCGCCATGCATCCGGACCCGAAGTACTCGGAGACCGCATTAGCGTATTATGTCGACAATGTGTTGCGTGCGCCGGCCAAGCGCGCCGAATACTGCGGAAAGTAATTGGCAAAAAGACGTTGAACAAGATGGAAGATCGAATAAAGGCAAACGCCGAACTCGTCCGGCGAGTTGCGCTGGAAAACATGAATGTGGAGGTCTCATACGACCTCGATGGCGTTCGCTGGCTCGATGGATTTATCAACAAGCAGCGAAACGAAGCAACGGAGGATGTCAAGCGGAAGCTTTCCAGTACGCTGGGATCCTATCTGGGTGAGTGCATCCGCCAGACCTACGGCGGAGATTGGGTCCAGGACCCGGAGCGCGGCTGGTCTGTCAGGATCAAGGGAATCAATGTGTTCCCCTTCAATAAGGTTCAAAAGCAGCTCGCTGCCGGCGAAGATGATGGCGAATCGGTGATGGGCCTGTTCACAGCGATTGCTCCGATATTGGCGAATGCAGGAGAGCCTCCAGCGCTTCCTCGTGATCTGCCTTCGGTCGATACTCCTTCGTCCAAACGGCCCTGGTGGAAGTTCTGGTGATCGCAACCGGCGACGAGCCTGACGGTCGCTTGGCATTCTACGCAAGCCGCATCAATACGGCCCCGGCGGCGATAGCTGCAATGGCGAGGGCGCGTTTGTTGCCTATCGTTTCGGCCAGGAAGAACCTGGCGATCAAAGCTGCGAACAGGATCGACGTCTCACGCAGTGCTGCGACGGCTGCCAGCGGGGCGACGGTCATCGCCCACAGTGCCAGTCCGTATGCGCCCAAGGTGCCAGCGCCGCCGAGGATCGCGACTTTCCAGTACTGCCGGGCGTAGTCGTACAACTCGCTTCGGCAACGGAGGAGGCACCAGGCCAGGAGGCCGATGGCGCTGAGAACGTGCAGCCACATGACGTAGGCGGCTGGCGCGGCGGAAGCGCGCGCACCAAGTCCGTCAATTAATGTGTAGGCTGCAATGACCAAGGCGTTCAGCAAGGCGTAGGCAGTTGCGCGATGGCGCGAGGGGGCGCCAGCATCGTCGGGTACGCTGGGTCGCGTGGCGAGCCAGAGGCCGAATATGCCGCCGCTGATGCAGGCAACGGCGGCATATTGGGTTGCGCTGAGGTGCTCGCCGAGCAGGGGCACGCTGGCGATGGCGACGAGCAGTGGCGCGCTGCCGCGCATGAGTGGGTAAGCGTGGCTCATGTCGCCATGGCGGTAGGCTGCGGCCAGCAGGCCGTAATAGGCGTAGTGGATGACGGTGGACGCCAGCGCATAAGGCCAGCTTGCGGTGGCCGGCTGCGCGAGGATGGGCAACAGCGGCAGCGAGATCAGGCCGGCGCCGCTGGCGACCAGCACACTGCTCAGGAATGGATCGCGGCCTTTCTTGACCAGCGCATTCCAGCCTGCGTGCAGCAGGGCGCCACATAGGACGACAGCGACAACCGACGGTGCCATCAGCGGGGACGCACGCTTTCGGCAAGAATCTCCGGGCGGTGGTAGCGCTGGAAGCCTTCCATCACCACGTTCGACTTGGCCGCGCGTTCGAGCAATTCAAGCAGCACGGCGCGGTCATCGGGATTCAATGAAGTGCGGGAGACATAGACTCCGGTTTGCTGCCACGGCAGTTCGGGGATCGGCTCCAGGCGCAGCCGGTCCAGCATGCCATTCACGCGAGTCTCGCGGTTGATGGCGCCGGCCAGGATGGTCGGCCCCATGATTGTCAGGTCCACCGCGCCTACGTAGAGCAGCCTTGCGACTGCGCTCGGATCTACCTCGGTGAACAGCCGCCCCTGGCGCGCCAGTTCGCGCACGATGGCCTGGTAAGCATCGCCATAGTCGTAGCCGCGCACGATCGCCACGCGCAGGTCGCGCCGGTCCAGCAAGTCCTGGGCATTGCTGATCTGCGGCCGCGGGCTTTGCAGGGAGATCAGCACGGCGCGGTGCCCCACCATCGGCACGAAGATGCCGTTGACGTCACGCGCCGGCGTGCGGGTGGCTGGAAGCAGCAGGTCGGCTTTTCCTGTCTCGAACAGCAGCTCCTGGCGGGCGCGCGGAACCGACGTGAATGTGAAGTAGCAGCCGGCGCGCGGGCCGAGGCTGCGGAATATCTCAGGGTAGATTCCGCTAAACGTTCCGTTGTTGACGATGACGCTGACGCCGGTGGTGGACACCGGCACCACGATGTCGCGCGAGCAGTCGGCGTGCGACGGCAAGGCCGCCGCCGCAAGGGGCAGGGCGGCGAGCAACTGGCGGAGGAAGCTGTGCACGCGTCCGGACATAAGCAGATTATGCGCCTGTTTCCGTGGCCGCCGTCGTGGCCATGTGATGTTGGCGGAAGTAGCGCCGGGCGACGTAAATGCCCACGGCCTGCATCGCCGCACACAGGAAGAAGGTGCTGCCGATGCGCCAGTCACTTGGGGGCAGGTGGCTGACGGTGCCGAGGATGGCGCCGCCCAGCAATGGCATGACCACCGTGCCAAGGCTGCTGATCGACTGCAGGGATCCCATCAGCTCGCCCTGTTCGTTTGCCGGCGTGGCTTTGGACACGATGCCTTGCAATGCCGGACCTGCGGCGAAGGCCAGCAGGTTGCACAGGATGAAGACGTACATCATCCAGCCGTGAGTCGCCAGGCCATACAGCATATACGTGACCGCGCCCGAGGTCAGTCCAAGCAGCGACAGGCGCACTTCGCCGAACTTGCGGATCAGGACGCCGAGCAGGCCGGCCTGCACTACGGCGGCCGTCAGGCCAACGCAAAACAAGGCAATGCCGTTTTCCGCCGGGCTCCAGCCAAAGCGGAAGTGGGTGTACAGCACCCAGGTCGATTGCAGCATCATCTGGGCGCCCGTTACCAGGGCGAAGGTGATGACCAGGCCGCGGATGTCCTGGCGCCGGGCCAGCTTGGCCAGTGAATTGAACGGGTTGACCGACACCAGCTTGAACTTGCCGCGCTGCGCTTCCGGCAGCGATTCGGGCACGAAGAAATAGCCGTAAATGAAGTTGGCAAAAGACAGTGCTGCCGCCACGTAGAACGGCAGGTGCAGGTTGACGTCGCCCAGCAGGCCGCCCAGCATCGGGCCGCAGATAAAGCCCAGGCCAAAGGTGGCGCCGATCTTGCCGAAGCTCTTGGCGCGGTCTTCGTGGGTGGAGATGTCCGAGGCATACGCCGAGGCCACCGACATGCTGGCCGACGACATGCCGCCGATCACGCGGCCGATGAACAGGCAGGCCAGGTTGGGCGCCCAGGCCGTGGTCAGGAAGTTGATGCCCATGCCGGCCATGGAATACAGCAGCACCGGACGGCGGCCGACACGGTCGCTGATTGCGCCCAGCATCGGCATGAAAATGAACTGCAGCAGGCCAAAGGTGGCGCCCAGGATGCCGTACCACAGCGCATGCAGCTCGCGGTCCTGGACGTACTGGCCGACCAGGATGGGCAGCACCGGCACGATAATGCCGATACCCAGCATGTCGATGAAGATGCTGACCAGGACGAAGTTCAGGTTGCCTTTCGATTTGGTGTTTGCTGGCGCCTCGCTCATGCTGCCACCGCCCATTCTGCGACAAAGCTGTCGCGGAAGGCCAGCAGCTCCTGCAGGCGTTGCTCGCCGAGCGCGCGCCCGGCGGCGGTCTGCATGGTGCCGGGCAGGGTGGCCAGCTTCACTTCGATGTGGTCCAGCGAATACGCCTTGTCGTTGCGCTCGCGGTTCACTGCCAGGGGATCGTCCGGGTGCGCCAGCGCTGTGCCCATGCGGCCTGCGATATAGAACATGCGCGCCAGGCCGACGGCGCCAAGTGCGTCCAGTCGGTCGGCATCCTGCACGATGCGTGCTTCCAGCGTGGTGGGCGGCAGCGCGGCGGAGAAACTGTGGGTTTCGATGGCGTGGGCCACCGCGTCCAGCCGGTCGGCCGGAAAGCCTGCTTCGGCCAGTTGGGCGCGCGCCAGCACGGCGGCCTGGCGCGAGGCGAGGTGGCGTTCCGGATGATTCTTCGGCAGGTTGACCAGGTCGTGCAAGTAGCAGGCCGCCATAACGACCAGGCGGTCGGCGTCGGGATGCTGTTCCAACAACAGGTTGGCGTTGCGCCACACCCGGTGCAAATGATTGGTGTCGTGGGCGCCGTCGTTGCCCGCGGCTGCGCTGGCCAGCGCGACCAGGCGCGGCTGCCAAGTGCTCAGAGAGATATCCATAAAACCTTGATTCCGTTTTTAGCTGCGCAATTGTGCCATGTATTTATCGCAAGCTTGCATGTTTCTCTAGAGCAAAATTCTTGGTGATTATTTTATTGGTCTACGGTAACATTACGGTGTCATCGTTCATAAGTGAAAAATTATCATGACTACAACTACCAGCCAAGCTGCCGAGTTCCTGGCCTTTACCCTGGGCCAGGAAGAATACGGCATCGATATCCAGAAGGTCAGCGAGATCCGCAGCTACGAAAGCCCGACCCGCATTGCCAGTGCGCCGGACTACGTCAAAGGCGTGATCAACCTGCGCGGCCTGATCGTGCCGATCATCGACATGCGCGTGCGCTTCCAGCTTGGCGAGCCGACTTACGGCCCGTTCACTGTGGTCAT
>Ga0055530_10001275_pt1 | contig 19038 bp, 16 predicted proteins | sample Araplavi_mTSA_r2_FD_55009 | JGI IMG/M metagenome (GOLD analysis project Ga0055530, IMG submission 55009) | Arabidopsis root microbial communities from North Carolina, USA - plate scrape MF_Cvi_mTSA_r2 | ecosystem: Host-associated > Plants > Roots > Endosphere | place: USA: North Carolina... | reverse complement strand
AAGGCCTTCAGCATGGTCGAGGGAGGCACCGGCGAAGCGATCGTCTGCGACACCGGTGGTACGACGTTCGATGTTGGACTTGTCCGTGGCGGAGAACAGGTCTATTCCCGCGAGAGTTGGATCGGAGGTCAGTGGGTTGGCGACCTTCTCGGCATCTCGTCGGTCGACATCCGATCGCTGGGTGCCGGGGGAGGCTCGATTGTATGGGTCGACAACGGAGGCCTGATGCGCGTGGGCCCTCAGTCCGCGGGATCAAGCCCAGGTCCAGCCTGCTATGGGCTTGGAGGAATCGAGCCTACGGTCTCCGATGCCGCATGCGTGCTCGGCTACTTCAACCCCGAGTACTTCCTGGGTGGTCGGATGCACCTGAACATTGAGGCGGCACGAACTGCAGTCGGCAAGATCGCCGCAACGATCGGCAAACCAATTGAGGTAACGGCGTTCGACATCCTCACGCTCGCTTCGGAACTGATGGTGAAAGCCATTCACGACATCACGATCGCGCAAGGATTCGATCCAGCTGAGAGCGTAATCGTCGCAGGTGGCGGGGCCGCCGGCATCAACACCATGTTGATTGCCAACCAGCTGTCCGCACGACGGGTCGTGCTGCCCAAGGAGGCGTCCGCCTTGTCCGCTTGCGGCATGCAGTTTGCCGACATCGTTCGCGAGGAAGCGGCCAGCTGTTTCATGCCTTCGGACAAGTTCGATACAGCCCGCATCAACGGCGTCTTGGCGAACATGACGACCAAGCTCACGGCCTTTCTCAGCCGTCTAGCGCTCGCGGATAAGTTCCCCGGGAAGAGCAGTATTGCCTACTACGCTGAAGCCCGCTATGCCAGCCAGGTTTGGGAGCTCGAAGTACCCTTGCCTTCGGGTGAGCTCAGGGAGGCAGGCGACCTCAACGCGTTCATCGATGCGTTTCATAGATCGCATGAGACGGTCTTCGGCGTGCGCGATGAAGGCAGCGCCGTGGAGTTCATCACATGGAAGGCGCGGCTGCGCTCTGCGATAGGCATTCAACTTACGAAGAGCCCGGAAATCGACACCTGGAATGACGCGCCGGTGGACGAAACACGACTGTGTTACTTCGGGGCCGAGAACCCTGTCTCAACCCCGATCTACCGTGGCGACACCCTCCGGCCAGGAATGATTCTTCGCGGGCCTTGTGTCGTAGAAGAGCCGACCACCACCCTGGTGGTCTTCCCAAAGATGTCTGCTTGCGTGAGCGGAGCCGGCAACTACCTCCTTTCGTTCGAATAAACAGACCCGATAGCACCATGAACACGACTGTCCCTTCGACGAACTTCGACCCGCTCCTGCTGGCTGTTCTGGCCAATCGGGTCGATGGCATTGTGCGAGAGATGACGAACACGATGCTTCGAACGGCAAGGTCAGCCGTGATCAACTCGGCGCGCGACTTTTCCTGCGCGATCTGCACGGGCGACAACCAGCTCTTTGCATGTGCGGAAGGCCTGCCGATTCACATCTTTGGTTCGGACATTCAAACCCGTGCGATGTGTGATTTCCACCCGGATCTTGCGGAAGGCGATTGCTTTCTTCACAACGACCCCTATACGGGAAACACGCATCCCGCTGATCACACATTCCTCGTGCCCGTCTTCTACGAGGGAGAACATCTTTTTACCGCGGTTGCCAAAGCGCATCAGGCCGATATTGGCAATAGCCTACCCACCACCTATATGGCAGCGGCCAAGGACATCTATGAGGAAGGAGCCCTCATCTTCCCAGCGGTCCGAATCCAGCGCGACTACAAAATGGTCGAAGACGTCGTTCGGATGGCCCAGCGCAGAATCCGCGTCCCGTCCCAATGGTACGGCGACTTTCTCGCCGGCATCAGCTCTGCGCGAATAGCCGAACGTCGATTGAAGGAGCTTGCAGCGAAGTATGGCGTTGCAACGCTCAAGGCCTTTACCTCCGAGTGGCTCAACTACTCGGAACGCCGGATGATCCAGGCAGTGAGCAAGTTGCCGAAGGCGACTTTGCGCAACAGTGGGCGGCATGATGCCGTGTATCCCATTCTTCCGGAAGGAATCCCGCTGAACGTGGAGATGCGCATTGACCCGGTAGAAGCCATCATTGACGTCGATCTGCGTGACAACATCGACAACGTCGATTGTGGCCTCAACGAAAGCGAAGCATGCTCTGTTTCCGCGGTGATGGCCGGGATCTTCAATAGCATCGACACTGACGTTCCCCACAACGCTGGCGCGTTTCGACGCGTTCGCGTGGAGTTGCGCGACGGCGCAGTCATCGGCCGACCCGCGTTCCCACACTCCTGTTCGGTGGCGACTACCAACATCGCCGATCGCCTGGTCAATGCCACCGGCGCAGCGTTTGCGCAACTGGGCGATGGCCACGGCCTGGCGGAAGGTGCCGTCGGATTGGGCATTGGTATGGCGGTAGTCTCGGGAAATGATCACCGTCGTGACGGCGCACCGTATGTCAATCAGCTCCACATCGGCACCAATGGCGGCCCGGCCTCTTCATCGGCAGACGGTTGGGTGACCTATGGAATCCCGGTCGTATCAGGCCTGATGTACCGGGACTCCGTTGAGGTCGACGAGCTCAAGCACCCCATCGAGTTTCGACGGCTCGAACTCATGTGCGGCGCTGGTGGAGCAGGCAAGTTTCGCGGGGCGCCCGGCTCCCTTGTGGAGTATGGCCCCAAGGCTGGCTCCATGACGGTGATCTACCCTGGGGACGGCCAGGAAACGCCACCGCGCGGCGTTCGTGGCGGACACGATGGCCGATGCGCCGAGCGCTGGCTCGTGCGCGCAGATGGTAGCGAGGAAAGGCTTCCGAATGCGGCGAACGTCGAAGTGCAGGCGGGCGAGTATGTGCGCGGCATCGATTGCTCCGGCGGTGGCTACGGTCCCCCGGAAATGCGAGACCCCAACCGAGTCCTGCACGATGTGCTCGAACGCTATGAGACCGTCGAGCGCGCCAGAGATATTTATGCCGTGATCCTCGCAGGCGAAGCATCCGCCGGCAATCTCTCTGTCGACCTCGCGGCTACTCAAGCCGCCCGCGCAAAAACGCGCTAATAAATTCCCCCAAGTCAGCCCCTTCCCTCCTTATTTATCTCTCAGAGAAACCATCATGACATGCACAGTCCTCACCCGAATCATTGTCACTTCGGCGATCTCCCTCGCCTACGGTAGCGCCGCTCTTGGCGCGGACAAGTGGGGATCGTTTCCAGTCCAAGAGATCAAGAACGGCGCACCTACCGACGCTACATACTCGCCGCTGGACAAGGCCTCAAAGAAGTGGAATATCTGCGTGCTATTTCCTCATATGAAGGACAGCTTTTGGGTGGCGGCGGCCTACGGGATTACTGAGGAGGCGAAGCGTCTGGGCGTCAAAGTGACGATCCTTGAAGCCGGCGGCTACGACAAGCTCCCCAAGCAGATCTCGCAATGGGACGATTGCGTCGCCGCCGGGGCAAATGCCGTTGTCACAGGCGTCATTTCGGAAGCGGGCATGGCGCCGAAGTTCAAGGAGGGGCTCGCGAAAGGCATTCCACAGATCAGCATCATCAACGCTGTCATCGACGCCCCGCTCACCGCGCGCGTGCGCAGCGAGTTTGATGCCCTGGGCCGCGCGTCTGGTGAGTACCTGGTGAAAAAGCAAGGTGGAAAGCCAGGCGAGGCGGTCGCATTCCCTGGCCCGCAGGGATCGGGCTGGGCAGAGGGCTATGCCAAGGGCTTCAAGAAGGCGCTGGAAGGAAGCAGCATCAAGCTGGACGCCGAGAAGTACGGAGACACGGGCGTGTCGGTTCAGCTTCGGCTTGTTGAGGATGCGATCCAGGCATACCCAGGCTTGTCAGTCATCTGGGGCACCGCGCCAACCGCGGAGGCTGCAATTCAGGCATTGGACCAAGCGGGCATGGCCCAGAAGGTGAGCGTGATCGCCTCCTATGAGAACCAGGAGATGTTGGACGCCACAAAGAGCGGAAAGATCCTCGGTTTCGCGTCGCAGTACGCGGTCGTGCAATCGAAAATCGGGATCGATCTGGCCGTGCGGGCCCTAGAGAAAAAGACGCTGGCGCCCGACTTGCGCATCAAGCCTGTCATGGTCACGAAGGACACAATCTCGTCAATCAACATGGCCGATGTGCTCGCGCCGAAGGGATGGCGTCCGATCTACAAGGTCGAATGATCTGGCACGGTGTCGATCATCTGCCTGCTCCATCGCGACACTATGTCAGACCGAACTGAACCGCTGCTGCAGCTCACAGGCATCAGCAAGGCCTACCCAGGCGTGAGAGCGTTGAATGGCGTGGACTTTTCGGTCCGAAGAGGAGAGATCCACGCCCTCGTTGGGGAGAACGGGGCCGGGAAATCCACGCTGATCAACGTCATGACCGGGGCCGTGAACGGTGACGCCGGGGAATACTTGTTCGACGGCGAGATTGCCCACAACCTCACTCCGTCAAAGGCGTTGTCGATGGGCGTTGCAGCAGTTTTTCAAGAGTTTGCGCTGGCGCCCGATCTCACCGTTGCAGAAAACTTGTTTCTTGGCCGTGAAATGACACGGTTCGGATTGCTTCAGCGCAAGGCGATGCGCGCTGCTGCTCGGAACTCGCTCAATTCGATTGGCTTCAGTCTCGACCTGGACGCGCAGGTCGGACTGTTGTCCCGAGCTGAGCAACAGATGGTGGAGATCGCCAAGGCGCTCCTCCACGAAGCGAAGCTGCTGATTCTCGACGAGCCGACCGCATCTCTGACCGAAAGCGACGCCGAGCGGCTCTTCCAGATACTCATTCAGACGAGGGACCGTGGCGTTGCAATCGTGTACGTTTCGCACCGAATGCCTGAGCTCCTCCGGCTTGCCGACCGAATCACGGTCCTGCGAGACGGTGCGTTGATCACTTGCATCAGCGCAGCGGGGTTGAGCCAGAGGCAACTGGTTGAATTGATGTCCGGCAGGCCTGCGGACATTCTTTACCCCACAATCGAGCATCGTCCCATGGCAATCGCGCTGGAGGTGACAGGCCTGTCTCTGCGCAACGTGAGTGATGTGAACATCGTCGCCCGACGCGGCGAGATAGTGGGGATCGCAGGCCTTGTAGGCTGCGGCAAGTCGGAAGTGATCCGCGCCGTATTCGGCGCCGCAGAATGCGTTGCAGGGAAAATCTTGGTTCACGGCAAGGCCGTTAGCAGGCCTTCGCCCTCAGACATGCTTTCGCGAGGCGTCGCATATTTCCCTGCCGATCGCAACCATGAGGGCTTGGCCTTGAACAGGCCGGTCTTCGAGAATGTCAGCCTTGCCGCCATGGACCGGCCTGACTTTGTCCACAAGGGCTTCATCAGGCGATCCGAAGAGAGGGAAAAGTGCTTCGCGATCATGAAGCAGTTGGCGCTGCGTCCGCTAGACATCGAACGTGGCGTTGGCACGCTCTCTGGCGGCAACCGACAGAAGGTCATGCTCGGCCGTGGGCTGGCAAGGCCAACCTCCATTTTTCTCTTCGATGAGCCCACGGTGGGAATCGATGTCAGCGCGAAGCTGGAGGTATACGAGTTCATTCGCGAACTTGTTGAGTCTGGCGCGGCGGTTGTCCTTGTGTCGTCCGAGCTTCCGGAGATCATCGGACTTTCTCACCGGGTGTATGTCATGTCGCAGGGTCGAATTGTGGGTGAACATGTGGGACCAGATTTGACAGAGAACGCCTTATTGGAGGATTTCTTCCACGACCACGGAACCGCCCAGAAAAGCTCCTCGGAAGCGATGGGGGTCTCAGGATGATTACCGCACCCAGCACCACACAACCGTGCTTTGCTAGTAGTGCGCCAGCGTGGCTGCGAACCATCAAGCTGGCTGCCCCACTCGCAATTGCCGTCCTCGCGCTGTCCATTGCGCTCTATGTGTACGAGCCACGGTTTCTGAGCGGCCCGAACATCAGCAACCTTTTGCGCGGGGCAAGCTTGCTCGCCGTTATCGCCGCCGGTCAGATGCTGGTCATGATCATTGGAGGTTTTGATCTCTCAGTCGGGGGCACCGCGGCGCTCAGTTCCGTGACTACGGCACTCGCCATGACGGCCCTCGAGGAAACCTTTCCCGATGCACTCGGACTGATCGCTATCGGTGGTGTCGCAGTTGGCCTGCTCACAGGGCTCTTGGTGGGTTTGATCAATGGAGGCGTCATTGCCCGCTTTGGTGCTCCGCCATTTATGGTGACGCTGGGGATGCTCTCTGCAGTCAGCGGCGCCGCCTTCTACCTGACCTCAGGTACACCGGTCTACGGCTTGCCCGATGCCTTCACCAAGACTTTTGCAAGGGGGAATATTCTTGGGATCTCCTCTCTCGTGTGGGTGAGCCTCCTGGTCATCTTCGTGGTCTGGGTCCTGCAAAACCTGGCAGGATTTGGGCGCCACACCAGGGCGCTTGGCAGTAACAGAAACGCGACGCGACTCGCTGGCGTTGCTGTGAACAGGTATACCGTAGCGGTGTACATGCTGAGCGGCCTCTTTGCCTCGATTGTCGGCGTGCTCCTGACGGCCCGTCTTGGATCTGGCCAATCTACGATCGGGCTGGAACTGATGCTGCAAAGCATCGCTGTCGCAGTGGTCGGCGGAGTCTCTTTGCGGGGTGGCTCCGGTCGCATCGGCGGAATCGTGCTGGCCGCAATGTTCTTTTCGGTCGTAACCAACGGAATGAACATAGTGCGAATCGACAGTCGGGTCCAAACCATCGTGATCGGTCTGATCATCATCGCGGCAACGCTCGTTGAGCGCATGACACACAGCCGAGGCCGCCCGTGATCACTTCAGCGAACAGAGCAAGCGCCGCTTTTGCGACCTTGCGCCGCGCCGGCCTGCGCTTGGGTAATGGCATCTACGTACCGATCGTGCTGCTCATCGCGGCCATAGCGATGGCAATTGCTGAGCCTCGTTTTGTGTCGGCCGGGAACCTGGTCAACATGCTACTGCAGACCAGTCTCCTAGCTATCTTTGCCTACGCACAGATGTTCCCGCTCATCAGCCGCGGCTTCGATCTTTCGCTCGGCGCTACGGTGTCATTGGCTTCGGTCATCGCCGCCGTGACAATGGCAAGCGCCTCCTCGCTGGGAGAACCCGTCGCCGTACTGTGCGGGATCCTGGCTGGGGTAGCCAGCGCCCTCCTGGTTGGAGCGGTGAATGGCGGCTTGGTGGCGGGGGTCGGACTCAACCCCTTCATCGTCACTCTCGGCACGTGGAATATTGTCGGAGGAATCGCGAGTTCAGTGACCGGCGGTTTTCCTGTGCCAACGCCTCCGCTGCTCAATCGGTGGCTGAGCGAGTCGAGCTTCTTGTCGATTCCGCTTGCTGTATTCGCCGTTGCTGCAGCGGTTGCGCTGGTATGGCTTTTTCTTGATACCTCTGCGTTCGGCCGTCGGCTCTGCCTCGTAGGAAGCAATCCGTCTGCAGCGGTCCTTGGGGGCATCAATGGACGGCGGATTATTTTCACTAGCTATCTCGTCTGTTCCGCACTCGCCGCTGCGGGCGCCGTTCTCCTCACGGCGCGAACTGGATCAGGCGAACCGAACTTGGGCGGAAATCTCACGCTGCAAAGTATCGCAGCGGCTGTCATCGGAGGCGTAAGCCTGCGCGGCGGCGAAGGGCGCTTCTATGCCCCACTTCTTGGAGCTCTGCTTCTCACGGTCCTGTCGAGCGCAATGAACTTCTTCAGCATCGATAGCTATGTCCAGGAAGTGATCCTCGGCACCATCATTGTTGCTGCGGTCTGCCTCGATCGTCAGCGCCGGGCCTAAACAGAACACTGTGAACCCGCAGCGCGCGCCCGCGGGCGGGCTCTCTCTGTAACTCCGACGTGTTCGCGGATTAACAACTCCTCGCGCGTAGGCTTCAGCCCGATGTTGCCAACAAGGTGTCTGCCGGCGCTTGTGCCTTGTCGCTGGCAACGCTGCACCGCCATCCGAGGCCTTTCTCACGCAACCAGCCTTGAGCCGCAGCATCCAGGCGCTGGAGGAAGAGTTGGGTCAGCCGCTGTTCGACCGCGTCGGTCACCGCAGCGAACTGACTGCCTTCGGTCGCGAGATCGTGCAGCGCGCGCGCCAGCTCATCATCGACGCCGACGAGCTCGTGGCCTGCGGCCATCGCATGGCCGACGGTCGTGCCGGCTCGCTGCGCGTCGGGCTGGGGTCTAGTCCTGCGGCGATCTTGATGACCCCCATCCTGCAACTTGCGGCAGCAGACGAGTCGTCGCTGCGTGTGTCTTGTTCTCTGGGAGACTCAGAGCAATTGTTGCGTGGGCTGCGCAGCCGAGCACTCGACGCGCTTGTGGTCGAAATACGCTCATTAAAGCCTGCAGCCGATCTTCAGGTGACCTCGGTCATCTCAATGAAGGGCGTCAACAGCATGCATCCATTGATCGGGCACTCGGGACTCCAGCATCAACTCACTGCCGCTGTCATGTCGGATGCGCGGCGCCTCGATCGCAGCTTGGATGTTCATGCCCTCGCCGTAGGTTTTGACTAAAACCTGGAAGATGGACTGCGGCTGTCCGTGGTCACCTGGCGTGGCAATCGCCATTTCGCATTCGTTGGCGACGAGCAGAGCGGGACACAGCGTGTGAAACGGACGCATGCCGGCCTTGAGGCCGCGCCACGGATCGCCGGACAGGCTTTCGAGATAGAGCCGGTTGTGCATGACGACGCCAGTTGAGGGCGAAACCACGCCGCTACCGAAATCCTCGAACAGACTCTGAACCCAGCTGACCGCATTGCCCCAGCGATCGACCACCACCAGCGTGCTGGTGTCGCCGCCACCCGAGCGTGCTTCGAAATCCAGTGGACCGGTGGCAGCCAATAGCTCTTCCAAGTGTTCGGCTGTAAGCAATGCTGCTGGATAGGTCGTTCCACGCGCAGGATCGACAGCGAAGCGGTCGCGGTATTGAAATGCAAGGCGCTTGATGTGCATGTAAAGCATCGGGTCGAGGCCGTCGGCCGCACTGGGCTGGCGGCGGAGACGGTCCCACAGGCCGGCCATCACTCCGAGCGCGATCCCCTGTGAGTTCGGCGGTGCAAAGTGCAACTTGCGGCCGTAGAAGTCGACTGCATGCGCTTCCTCGAACCTCGTGACGTGATGCGCAAGGTCATCCTCCCTCAGTAGGCAGCCCTGAATCCGCAGGTCGTGCAGCAGCTTGGCGCTGATATCACCCTGGTAAAAGGTGGCCGCGCCTTCCGCGGCAATCTGGTGCAGCGTGGTCGCCAGCGCTCGCTGCGAAATGCGCGAGCCCAGTCTGACGGGCCTGGCGAGTTTTCACCAATGCTTTGATCTGCCGTTGGAAGGCGTCAAGCACACGATTGCGCCATACTGGTATCGCGCTGCTCCACAGGGTATGGGTGAGGCCGAGTTCTCCAAGTACTGCGCCGAAAAGCTGGAAGAGATGATCTTGGCGGAGGGGCCGGACACGGTGGCCGCCTTCATCGGCGAGCCGGTACTTGGCACGGGCGGCGTCGTGCCCCCGCCGCAAGGCTACTGGGAGGCCATTCAGGCCGTGCTGCGCAAGTACGACATCCTGTTGATCGCTGACGAAGTGGTTTGCGCGTTCGGCCGGCTCGGCGCGAAGATGGGCTGCGACATGTACGGCATTGCGCCGGACCTGATTACGGTAGCCAAGGGCCTGACTAGTGCCTACGCGCCTCTGTCTGGCGTGATCGTGAGCGAGAAAGTGTGGGACGTGATCGAGCAAGGCTCGCGCAAGCTCGGCCCCATGGGTCACGGCTGGACTTATTCGGCGCACCCCGTGTGTGCAGCTGCAGCGCTGGCCAATCTTAAGATATTGGAAGACGAAAACATTACGCAGAACGCAGCCGAGGTCGGCGCGTATTTTCAGTCCACGCTCAAGGCCAAGTTCGCAGAGCACCCCATGGTTGGCGACGTACGCGGCGTAGGCATGCTGGCAGCGCTGGAGTTCATGCAGGATGGGGCGCAGCGCAAGGCATTTGCGGCAGATAAGAAGGTTGGGCCCAAAGTGTCTGCCGCGTGCCTAGAGCGCGGGCTCATCGCGCGCGGAATGCCGGAGGGTGACATTCTGGGCTTTGCGCCTCCGCTGGTGGCGACTAGGGCGGATATCGATCTGATCGTGGATATTGCGAAGCAAGCGGTGGACAGTGTGGCAGCCGAGGTGCTATAGGCGGAGCTCCAGGCTGTAGATGTGATGCGGCGGCCGGTACGCCTATGGACATGTACGCGGATCCCTGTTGGATTCCACCGATCTCCGACCCTAGGGGGGTGCGGACAAAAACTTGGACTACCAGGAGGTAGTTCATGTATTCGTACGAAGACAGGGTTCGAGCGGTCAAGCTCTACATTAAGCTCGGTAAACGCGTCAGAGCGACTATTCGTCAGCTGGGTTACCCAACCAAGAATGCCTTGAAGGGCTGGTGCCGGGAATTCGAGCAGCGCCTCGATTTGCCTGTGGGCTATGCGGGTCGAGTCCCGAAGTACTCGCAGGCGCAGAAGGAGGCGGCTGTCGAGCACTACCTCACTCATGATCGCTGCATTGCTGCAACGATGAGGGCCTTGGGTTATCCCGGCAGGGGGACGTTGTCTGCGTGGGTTCGCGAGGCGCTTCCTGAGTCCAGGAAGGCCATGGTTGGCAGGTCTGCGCCTCCAAGGTATTCAGAGGCATTGAAGCACGCCGGAGTCATCGAACTTTGCAGCCGAGAAAAAGGCGCGCAGGCCGTGGCCGAAAAGCTGGGTGTATGCAGGCCGACGCTGTACAACTGGAAAAACCAACTACTCGGTCGTGAGGCTCCCGCATCCATGAAACGCCACAACAACTCTGCGCCAGCGCCAGAGCGAGAGGAACTGGAGCGCCAGCTGGAATCTCTGCAGCGCGACATCCGGCAACTGCAGCTCGAGCGCGACCTCTTGAGGAAGGCCAATGAAATACTAAAAAAAGGCCTGGGCGTCGATCTGCAACTCCTGACCAACCGGGAGAAGACATTGCTGGTTGACGCCCTCAAAGAGCTCTATGCGCTGCCAAAGCTTCTTGCTCAATTGGAACTGGCCCGAAGCTCGTACTTCTATCATCGAGCCCGTGTGAAGGTGGCAGACAAATATCTAGCTGTACGTCGCAGCATCAGCGACATCTTCGAGCTCAACCACCGCTGCTACGGCTACCGCAGGCTGCAGGCGTCTCTGGCCAGGCAGTGCGTGACGATCTCGGAGAAGGTCGTGCAGCGGTTGATGAGACAAGAGAGCTTGGTCGTCTCTAAACCCAAGCGACGCCGGTACGGCTCCTATCTGGGAGAGATCAGTCCAGCGCCCGAGAACCTCATCAATCGCGACTTCCACGCCGCAGCGCCGAACGAGAAGTGGCTGACCGACATCACCGAGTTCCAGATCCCGGCCGGCAAGGTGTACCTCTCGCCCGTCATCGACTGCTTCGATGGCTTGGTCATCAGTTGGTCCATTGGGGAGCATCCAAATGCTGAGCTGGTCAACACCATGCTGGATGCGGCCATCGAGACCGTGGCCGACGGCAACGCCCGGCCCATCATTCACTCTGATCGCGGTGCCCACTATCGCTGGCCTGGTTGGCTATCGAGGATCGGTGACGCGAAGCTGGTTCGCTCGATGTCTCGCAAGGGGTGCTCGCCTGATAACGCCGCGTGCGAAGGCTTCTTCGGCCGGCTGAAAACGGAACTGTTCTACCCTCGGGACTGGAAGGCCACCACGATCGAGCAGTTCATCAAAGAAGTTGATTTCTACATCCGCTGGTACAACGAGAAGCGAATCAAGCTCTCCCTTGGCTCTCTCAGCCCCATCGAATATCGAGAGAGTCTTGGATTTGCGACATAAACCAGTCCAAGTTTTTATCCGCACCCCCTAGGGGGCAGTTTGTCGTGTCGCCTGACACCTTTCATCGCACAGTATGGTTCCACCCTGTCGCTGAGACAGTGTCTCCTTGAGCCAGCCAGCAATTTGCTCTCTCAGGCTGAATTGAGCGAACCGCAGCACATTCTTCTCTAGCGCCTCTTCCCTCATCCGGAGGCCAGGTCGCAACGGGCGAACTCGCCATCAGCTGTTGATGGAAGATGCGCCCATTTACATGGCTTGGATGTTCACCTCGCTCCCACGGCGATCACCCCGACACGCGCGTCGCCCGCCCGAAAGTCAGTTCCGCTTTTTCATCGGCATCCAACGCTCGTGTCCGCGCAGGCCCCAAATGGCGCTCGGTCGCAGGAGGAAGTCCGCGCGCCGTTCGGCTGCGTGGATCCACGCGCACCGCATGCCCATGACGCTCCAGAAACGCATTCTGCGTCTCGGCCCATGCGGCTCTCTTCATCGAGACTTCTGCAGCCAGTTCGCGGCGGGTCTTTCCCCCGCTGTCCTTCTTACATCCGCCGAGCTCGGGATGAGCAGAGTTGTAACGGCGGAAATACTGCTCGGCGGACCGCTCGATGCTGTCGGGCAGCCGGTCAGAAATCATGATGTGCGCATGAGGCTGCGGGCACCCTCCGATTGCAGCAATCGGCCGATGAACCGCAAATTCATGCGGCTTGGAACCCGCGATTTCCTGCGCGTAGCTGCGCGCCAGCTCGACGTACTGTTCGGTGGAGAGTTCGTTCGGCAACGCAACCACGACTTCTCGGTACACCGCTCCGTTGCTGCGCTCGTATTTGTCGCCCATGCCCCAGAACACCGCGGACGCGCCATTTGCCCAATGGGGGAGATTGCCATGGCCCTGCGCGATGAGGTCTTCCCGATCTGCGTGATATCCAGTGCGCGTGATGTAGTTGCTATGTTTGCGGCCACTCCCCTTCTTTCCGCTCTTGATGTTCCAGTAATAACTCGTCATTCCAGTTCTCCTTTTCAGTAAGTTTTTGGAGAAACGGTAAATGCGCGTGTTCTTCTCCTCCTCCTCAGTGAAGCCCTGAGGCGAAGGTCTTCTTGCTCACCTTACTAACGCACTACTCATGTTCTCCAGAACATGAACCAGTGCAGTAAATATTTATTCGCCAGATGAGGAGGATCAAGCGTCTTGCTTTCTGGGACGTCCGGTGCTCCGAATCGAAAATTCGAGACAACTGAGTTGACGCGAGGAGTGACCATATGTCAGTGAAGTGAGCGCATCGCGGTGACAGCTTCAAGGAGGCCTGTCTCGGGGACAAGGACGCCCTGTCGTGGCATTGACCGTCGGGAATCTGACGGCCACGATGCCGCTAAGGCCCTCACAAGGCACCTGCTGATCAGTGCCGTACAGCATCGACGATGATTTCTGATCATGAGCCCTGTGATTGCAGCAAGGAGAGTGACCCATGGCGCGCGTTAAAGCAGTTACATTCAAGGCTGAGCAGCATCAATGCCCCTCATCAAAGATGAGTTCCCTTTAGTCCGCTCGTTCCCACGTCCCCCGTATGCAGAAGAACAGCATCCACCTCCCGCCCGGGGAGTTCGTTGATCTTTGGGATCTCACTCGACTCATCGCGAAAGCTATTTGTCCGAGTCTTAGAGAAATGAATGATCACTCATGGCTTCAGAGAAAGCTCCAGAAGCTTCCTGGATCGGATTTCGAGATCCAATCTGAGATGACCCCCCAGGAACGGCGCTCGGTGCTCCGCCTCTTACCCGGCCTCCCAGCGCAACCAGGTATGTCCCGAAGCGAACGCGAGCTTTTCATGGATGCATACCTCAAGCATCCGGATCGCCTTCCTTGGAAACCTGTGTTTGTGTCTGAAGAAGAGATCACCGCCAATGGCTTCGAACTTCTGCGCATCCAAGACAAGCATTTTCGGGCGCTCCACCAGCAAATCGCTTCCGGTGAGATTTCCGCGGTAGATCAAGATCACATCAGACAAACACGCGCGGGGATGAATATCTTCATTCATCGAACAGATGCCCTGCGTTATCTCAACCTGCAACGCCTGCATCTTGTCGAAGATCTTGTAGTCTCAACCCCAAAGAAGCTCTCAAAGCCGTCGAAGAGCCAAAGCAATGACAAAAATGGCAGTTACCAAGTCAATCTCCCGAAGGAACGGCAAGGAGCATTGCCAGAAACTTCGATCGATCACCTACTCTTAAAAAACAATGAAGAGGGAAATCAAGCCCTCCTGATCGAAACGATTGCACGCAAAGATCAAACAGAGGCGATATCACGCGGGTCGCCCGATCTTCCCGTCGCAAACAAAACTTCAATCAGGAAAGTTGTAGAACATCCAGCAGGAGATTCGGGTATGCCTGCACCTGTGATCATCCTGCGACGCAAGCAGGTCGAAGCGCGCACCGCCCTATCGCGGTCAGCAATCTACGACAAACTCGATCCAAATTCGCCTCGCTACGACCCCAGCTTTCCTAAGCAGATCCAGCTCGGGATCTCCAGCGTGGGTTGGGTGGCAAATGAGATCGATGCCTGGCTGATCTCAAGAACTCGTACGACACGTCCGCTATGAACTAGTGATTTCGCGTTCACTCCTCACCCTGAAGACCGAGAGGTTGCGATCCAAGCAGCTCGCTAACTCGAGTGCGCAACAACGTTCTAATCCGGCTGCCCGTGCGAGGCCACGCCCAATCCTCGCCTGACTTTCCATGAAATCCTTCTCGCACTAACGAGATGAATCCGCGTGGAAGTGTGGATCACCTCGACATACGCTGGTTGCGCTTCGATGCCGAGAGAACTACAGAGCACAGCCTCACCTTCAACTCATCTCCTCGGCAGAGGCATTGAGCAATGATCTACTGCATCATCAATACGTCCCCGCCCGAAGAAACTCCTCAACCCGTAAACAGTCCTCGCGTACCAAGTATTCCTGAATCCGAAAGCAACTTGAGCGTTGATCCGGGGAACGATTCGAGTTTACCTGTCAATCACCAACAACTGCCTTGGGAAGACCCATCAAACAGGTTTGGTAGTTGGTCAGCACAGCACGATTTTCTACGAAGACCGCTGGAAGACGGCCAGCTTCGAGCTAGCTACATCAAGCTCATTCTCGAGTACCTCCTCTCTCGCAAACGCCTGCATTCGTCGCTCGATACGGAATTTCGCATTTCGCCAGAACTTATACGAGGCTGCATACGAAAGGCACGTTCACTGCGATTGTCTTGGGATCAGATCAAAGATGTCGACGCAGATGTGCTCAGACGTGTTCTCTTTCCTCCCAGAATAAGTGGCACATGGATTGAACCCGACTTCTCACAAGTCGACCAATGGATCAAGAGAAACTCGGAATTCGCGCACCGCGCCTGGTTTGTCTACGCCTGCGAGCATCACCCGCACCGAACCTACTCAATGTCCCATTTCTGTGCACTCTATAAAGCGTGGCAACAGGGGATTCCCACCGCCAACTCGGGCGAATGAGCTCGGATGGGTATCCTTTGACGATACCGCCTCCTAGACTTCAGAACGCCATGTGGGCGATTCCGGGGCACCCCGATAACTCGTTCGATCGAACCATTCGTTCTGAAATTTTGGGCAGGCACTGAGTGATACCGTCTTCGGCTCGCACTTGTCCTCTCGGAAATCGACGAACTCGCGCTAGACAACCGATTTCCGCCACCTCAAATGAAACTTAATCCGACAACTTTCATTTCTCTTGGAATAAGCCCGAGCTCCCCTGCGATCGAAGCAAGAAGCCACGTCCAAGACAACGGCGATGTACAAGAGTTGACAGTCCGGGATATTCTTCGCGAACACGCTCTGGACTTCGATTTTGGTGAACCGGAACATCTTCCAGAGGACCCTTTCATTCATGCCGAAGTCGAAGAGTTCATGCAATGGCTGGAAACGCAGTGTTCGCCTCCTATTCGCTGGTATCCCAGATTTCGACCCAGAAATGGAAAATCGACGGATACGCGGACAGATCCTCTGCGCATAAAGAAAGACATCTTCAACCTCTTTCACCTTGTGCAGGGTTGCGTCACAGCAGGCTTTGACCTCGGTTGCGAGCGCAGTCTTCGATGGACTACCTTTAGTGCGGCAATCAAGCAGGCGAACGCACACCTCATCGATTTCGATCGTCCAGGTGCTGCATTTTTGACAGACATGAGAAACTGGGAAGCGGAGAACAATCTTGTCAACTCGCTTTGGTTTCTTACCCACGCATCCGAGTACAAAGAAAAGCTGCTCCTTGCGCAGATTCACTCTCAGGAACGGTACGCCAGCTGCAAAGCGTTTATCGACGATGCGTTCGCGTCGAATCCAAAACTTTCCGTCGTTAGGATCGAACTCGGGCTAGCCCCTCACGCTCGTGGAGAGTCGCCTCTGCAGGACATTCGTTCGCATTTTGAGATATTCATGCAGCGCAAACGAAACAAGGAATTCGCACCCATTTTCGAAAAGCTCGTCGGATACCTCCGTAAGCTCGACTACAAGCCCCGTACAGGCTATCACTATCACCTTGTCTTACTTTTCAATGGTGAAGGATCCTCGTCTGACCGCGGTTTGGCGAAGGCTGTGGGAAAGTACTGGGTCGACACTGTCACTCAAGGACACGGCGCTTTTCGCGAATGTGACGATCTTCGGTTTGGCTATCGAAGCTGCGGGATTGGCCTTATTTCAAAGACGGACACCAGGCAACTTGACCTGCTGATGAAGCTTGGCATTGGCATGCTTGCCAAGATTGATGAGCTTTGCAAAGTTGCCGGAAGTACGGGCCGCCGCTTGCAGATGTCCCTTGTTCGGCCGAGGAAACGCGCCCGAGGTCGTCGGTCAGGCGTCACAAAACGCCCGACCTGAGTTGGTCGTGCGAAACCTTCTACTATCATAAGGGTGGACCTCAACCTCCCTCGTCCGTCGCCCCATTCCTACCACCACCCCAAACGGAGTTCACCTTGAAGAACGAATCGATCTTAAAACTGGCGAAAGAAAAAGCAGAACTAGCGGCGCGACTCATCGAGATTGAGAAGGAAGAGGTCGAGGAAAAGCGGAAAGAGTTAATCAAAATCGTTAACGCCTTCAAATCCGAGTTGACGGTATACGGGCTGACCATTGATGAAGCCGCTGCGCTTCTAGGCTTCCCGGCTTTCAGCAAACCAGTAGGCAGCGCCTCGACCGCCTCATCAAAAAAGGAAGCGGCAAAGATCACGCATGTGCAACGCGATGGTTCCGGAACATGGCGCGGCAAAGGCAGAAAGCCTAAGTGGCTGGTCGAAGCGATTGGGAACGGCGCGAAACTGAGTGATTTCGCTGTCTCGCCCTAGCATTCAAGGGGAGCAGTTTTTGAGAGACGGGGCCGCCGAGCCCTTCTCTTTCAGACGTCGAGCAGAGGGACAAGTTTCGAAAGTAATCGAAGTGAGGCAAACCTCGGGCAGAGAACACCAATGTCACGAAATCTGGACTGTAGGTTCGCGACAGGGAGTTCTCAATCACGGCGGCCGGCCCACCCTTCTACGTTTCGGATGAGGTCGAGCAACTAAGTTTCCTTGTCAACGGCTTCAGACTTCTGGCTATTTTGTCAAGAAGTCGTCAGATGACTTTCCCGCTTCGAGCGCTGCCTTGAACCATGCCGGTCGCGGGCCACGACCGCTCCAAACATTACCTTGTTCATCCCTGAACTTCGGTGCACCTACGTCCGCAGGCTTGTTGGTCTTGCGAGTTTTGTTGACGTTGCTCTTTCTGGATACAGCAACTCGGCCAGGTGCTTTTCCAAACCCGAGGTCGGCAGCGGTGAAGCCGTAGACCGCGATGGCTTCCTTGATTCGACTAAGTACTCCATCCGCTTCCTTTTTTCGCAGTTGCTCAGCTTCCTTTTGCAACTGCTCGATCTGCTTTTGCACTTGAAGAAACGTTTTAGCCATAGTTTGCGTTCGAGAAGATAAGGGAAGCGAAGCATAGACCATGACAAAGGGCCCAAGGCGCGGCTTGCCGGTATCTGTCTCACGACCTTTTCACGGCGACGCGCAAAAAAAGACTCTTTGGCCGGCCTGAGCTGCCCCTCCGCAGATATCAATCTGAGAAGGGGCAGCCCAGACTTGTTTACCTGATGTCATCACGCCGGTGGCCGCGTCGTTGTTCAAGCCCATGTGCGTTCGTAGTATTGGCCAACCGCATCTCCTCCTCGGCGGCGTGCCGTACTTGCGACAGTCGATGAGGATCGGATTGCTTGCAAGCTAACATGGCCCGGTCTACCTGCATGAGGAATTCCTCGTCCAGCATGGGCACGTCTTCCCAAGGATCTGCGCCTGGGGTTTCGTCGGTCTTTCTCACGAGGGTCGTCCTCCGAAGAAAACCCCCTGCACATGCCTTGCACCACTCCCGTGCGCCGGGAACCCCATGATCGCGACGCGATCACGCTGCTGGCAGATGCCGCAGTTGAGGCAGTCGGTATTGCCCAGGCTCGCGGGACACACGACAACATGGCGCCCTCCGGGAGTTCGCATTGGCTTTGTGGTGCCGCCCGGCAGGATGACCACAACCGGTGCAATCCCGATCTCCGCATGGGCATCCGCCTGCGCGAGCGTCTCCGCGCTCAGGTTCACCGTGAAGCCCAGTTCGTTGGCCGTGCGGATAGCTGCGCGGTTCGCCGCCGTGGGTGCATAGTGGGTGTAGGTGAACCCCCGCCGCCCCTTGTTCGCGATCGCTAGCTTCATGAGCAGCGTGCCGTCGATCACGCCCGGTGAGGACGGTGTCAGGTCCCCCGCCTGGTTGTGTCGCCATAGCGCATGGCGCCGCAGCGTGGCGATGTCCTGCAGCAGGTCGTCGAAGCTGCCGCCGCGTCCTCCTTCCGAGACGACTCGCCAGTGCAGCGCCAGGGGACCGCTCTCCGCGTAGCAGCCGTTGCGCTTGAGACTGCAGCTCGGTGGACATGAGTTCGCACTGGTCGTGGTGACCGGGATCGGTCCGGTCTTCGCGTTGCGGCTGACGCGCGTGAAGTGATAGGTAAAAGGCGATGACGATGCGGCCGAAGCGACGGATCGCTGCGGTCGGCCGCGCGAATGCATGGAGGCCAAGGTGAGCTCCTCTGTTGGGGGTGCCGCGGGAGCGGCGATGGGAACGAACGCGCGCCCTCCCCCTCGCCCCAAAGGATCGAAAGGATTCGTGGCGCGCGCGGAGACAAAAAGGACCCGAAGG
>Ga0055530_10001179_pt1 | contig 20196 bp, 24 predicted proteins | sample Araplavi_mTSA_r2_FD_55009 | JGI IMG/M metagenome (GOLD analysis project Ga0055530, IMG submission 55009) | Arabidopsis root microbial communities from North Carolina, USA - plate scrape MF_Cvi_mTSA_r2 | ecosystem: Host-associated > Plants > Roots > Endosphere | place: USA: North Carolina... | reverse complement strand
GTGCCGGCAACGACGTCATCGACGGCGGCCAAGGCAGCAACGAGATCCACGGTGGCGAGGGGAATGACACCATCAGTGTCCACTACAACGCCGACCGCAACGTCCTCGCCGGTGGCACGGGCGACGACGTGCTGACCGGCAGCCACAAGAGCGACACCTACCTGTTCAACTTGGGAGACGGCAATGACACCCTTGTCGAGACAAGTCAGTACAGCTCGGCGTCGCTTGACGAGGTCATCTTCGGTGAGGGACTGAACGCTGCCGATGCTGCCGTCACTCGCGTAGGAAACGACCTGCGGCTTGGCTTCGCGCACGCCGCCGATTCGCTGACGTTCCGCGGCTGGTTCAGCTCTGCGGGCGCACAGGTCGAGGGCCTGCATTTCGCAGACGGACGCAGTGTCAGCAACACCGAGCTGAACAGTCTGATCGCCGCGCTGGCACAGTCGGGTGCTGCGCCTGGATCGGCAGCGCCGTTGCTGGCGACGCAGTCGCCTGTGTCGATTACGCTCGCCACAGTCTGATGTCAGGTTGAAGGGCATGGCCCGGTCCGCCCAGTGCGGACCGGGTCACGCCTTCCGTCCGATGCAGCCCCTTCACCCCAGAGATGCGTCGGCTGGTTTCTCCCCCGGCGAGCCCCTTTGACCGATGGCGCCATCAGCCATCGTTCTGCAGTGATGCCGGGTCAGTTTCGTGCCGTCATCCGGATCCGACTGCCGCGCGCTATGCTTCGCGCTTTCCCCACCCCGTGCCCCGATGAAACTGGCCATCCTTTCCCGCAACAGCAAGCTGTACTCCACGCGGAGGCTGGTGGACGCGGCGCGCACCCGCGGGCACACCGTGCGGGTGCTGGACCCGCTGCGCTGCTACATGCGTATTGCGGCCAACGGCTTCACCCTGCATTACAAAGGCCGGCCCATCACCGGCGTGGATGCGGTGATTCCACGCATCGGGGCCTCGGTGACCCGCTATGGCACTGCCGTGCTGCGCCAGTTCGAAATGATGGGCGCGGTAACCCCCAACCCCTCCGACGCCATCCTGCGTGCCCGCGACAAACTGCGCGCGCACCAGATCCTGGCGTCCAAGGGCATCGACATGCCGGTGACCGTGTTCGGCGACAACCCGGACGACACCGTGGACCTGCTGTCCATGCTCGGCCCACCGCCGCATGTGGTGAAGCTCAACGAGGGCACCCAGGGCAGGGGGGTGATCCTGACCGAAAAGGCCAGCGCCTCGCGCGGCATCGTCGAGGCCCTGCGCGGGCTGTACGCCAACTTCCTGATGCAGGAGTTCATCGGCGAAGCCCAGGGCGCGGACCTGCGCTGCCTGGTGGTGGGCGACCAGGTGGTGGCGGCCATGCAGCGCCAGGCGCCCGACGGCGACTTCCGTTCCAACCTGCATGCCGGCGGCAGCGCCCGCGCGGCCAAGGCCAGCCGGGCTGAGCAGCAGGTGGCGGTGCGCTCGGCCCGGGCGCTGGGTCTGGGCATTGCCGGCGTGGATCTGATCCGCTCCAGCCGCGGCCCGCTGGTGCTGGAGGTCAACTCCACCCCCGGGCTGGAAGGCATCGAGGGGATCAGCCAGGACGACCTCGCCGGACGCATCATCGAGCACGTGGCGGCGCAGGTGGCGGCGGCGAAAAAGCCATCGAAATCAAAGGGATGAAAAATATCCTGATCCGCCGGCCGGTTTTAACACCTGTTTAATCGCCCCCGGCGTAGGCTTCATCGGACCGCAGCTCTGCCCTCCTCAGCAGATAACGGTAATCGGGAATGACTTCAGGCCCAGGCGGGATCCGTCTGGGCCTTTTTCTTCCACTCCGCAGCGGGTGCCAAGGGTCACTTGTTCAGGCTCACCCAGACTCGTACAGTTGGGGTTCGTTCATGGAAGGATGGAGTTTGAATATGCGTCGAATTGCCCTTGTCGCCGTTGCGCTGCTCGCTGCCGGCGCTGTGCAGGCCAAGCCCAATGAGCTGCCTGTGACAATGACAGGCGACACCCCGGTCGCCGAACAGATCCAAAGAGTGGAAACCGCGCTCGCCAGTGAGTCCTACAGCGAAATCTCGCTGGAAGAAAAAAGCCGGGTCCAGCAGGCCTTGGGCCGGATCCGACTGAAGATGGAGGGCCATACCCTGGCCAGTGAGCTCAGCCCGCAGGACCGCACGGCTGTATTCAATGACCAGGAACTGGTCAACACCGTGATGAACCGTGCCAAGGAAGACAGCCGCATGGTCTGTCGCCGCGAACGGAGCACCGGCAGCAACATGGCGCAGAATGTATGCATGACCGTGGCCCAGCGCCGGAAAGCGCAGGAAAACGGTCGCGGGGTGCTGAACAACACCCAGAAATTCAACAACTTCACGCCGGGTAATTGACCTTGACGCCGCCAAGGCGGGCGACGGTGTCTACTGTTAAGAATCCAGCCTGTATCGTTCAGCAGGCGGCGCGGGAGGGCAGGCACTGTGGCCATCGGTCGCAGGTCTGCATTCCCGGCTCTCCCTCATGAAACAGAGGTCACAGTGCGAATTCTTGTAATTGAAGACAACAGCGACATCGCCGCCAACCTTGGCGACTACCTCGAAGACCGTGGCCACACCGTGGACTTCGCGGCCGACGGCGTCACCGGCCTGCACCTGGCGGTGGTGCATGAGTTCGACGCGATCGTGCTGGATCTCAACCTGCCCGGCATGGACGGGATCGAGGTCTGCCGCAAGCTTCGCAATGAAGCGCGCAAGCAGACCCCGGTGCTCATGCTCACTGCACGGGATTCGCTGGACAACAAACTGGCCGGCTTCGATTCCGGTGCCGACGACTACCTCATCAAGCCGTTCGCGCTGCAGGAAGTGGAAGTGCGTCTGAACGCGCTGTCGCGCCGCGGCAAGGGCGTGCAGACCCGGGTGCTGGAAACCGGCGACCTGGAATACAACCTGGACACCCTGGAAGTTCGCCGGCAGGGCAAGCTGCTGCAGCTCAACCCCACGGCCCTGAAAATTCTGCAGGCGCTGATGGAAGCCGCCCCGGCCGTGGTGACCCGCCAGGAGCTGGAAACCCGCGTGTGGGGCGAAGAGCTGCCCGATTCCGATTCCCTGCGCGTGCACATCCATGGCCTGCGCGCCGTGGTGGACAAGCCGTTCGACGTGCCGTTGATCCAGACCCGACATGGCATCGGATACCGCATCGCCGCCCCGGAAGTCTGATCCGGTGAAAGACAGGGGAAGCCGTCGCCGCGCGCCATATCGGCGGCGGCTGCGCAGCCGCATCATCGTCTCGTTCGTGCTGTTGGGCTTCTGCCTGACCACGCTGTTCGCGTTCGCCACCAACTGGGCACGCGCACGTGTGGAAAACCAGCTCGTCGAAGACGTGATGAATCGCAATATCGACGAATACGCGCATCGCTACTTCGAGAATCCGACCCGGAGCCCGGATCTCCCCGTGCAGCAGATGCGCGGAAAGATCGTGGGCCCGGACAAGTTCGAGGCGCTCCGCCAGGAAGAGCCGGACTGGTACGAGTTCGGCGACGGCCTCCACAGCCTGGGCGGCGTGGACGAGCACGGCAACCGCTTCTCCTACAAGCTGGCGGTCCGCAAGACCCCCGAAGCCTGGTTTTTCCTGGCCTACGACATGACCGAAAGCCTGCGCGGCCAAGGTCAGTTGAACCGCGCGCTGTTCGTTTCGGTGCTGGTGTTCAGCGCCTTGTCGCTGGTACTGGGCTGGTGGTCGGCCTCCAAGGTGATGAAGCCCGTCTCCGACCTGGCGGCCCGCCTGCGTGCCTACCGCGGCGGCACCAGCGACCCGGAGCCGTTGGCGCCGCGCTTCCCCGACGACGAGGTAGGCCAGCTGGCCCAAGCCCTGGATGACTACTCGGCGCGGCTGACCGAAGTGGTACAGCGCGACCGCGAATTCAATGCCGACGTCAGCCACGAACTGCGCACCCCGCTGGCGGTGATCCGGGGCGCCACCGAGCTGCTGCTGACCCGGCCCGACCTGGACCCCAAGGTGCTGCAGCGCCTGCAGCGCATCCAGCGCGCCGAACAACAGTGCACCGACCTGATCGGCTCGCTGCTGCTGCTCTCGCGCAACGAGCGCGGCCAGGGCAGCAGCAACGTGGCGCGCGTGGCCGAGCAGCTGCTGGACGCCCACCGCGCCCAGCTCGGCGGCAAACCGCTGGAGCTGATCCTGGAAGGCGACCGCGAGCTGGTCATCGACGCCCCGGAGTCGGCCTTGTCGGTTGCCCTTGGCAATCTGATCGGCAATGCCGTGAAATATTCGCAGGAAGGCTCGGTGCGGGTCCGCGTGGTGGACAACCGCGTAGAGGTCATCGACAGCGGGCCCGGCCTGAGCGCCGAAGATGCGGCCAAGCTGTTCCAGCGCGGTTACCGCGGCACCCATGCCGGCCACTCGCAGGGCGGCGGCATCGGCCTGTCCATCGTCAGCCGCCTGTGCGACCTGTACGGCTGGCAGGTGAACGTGCGCCCCGGCGTGGAGCGGGGCGTGGTGGCCACGTTGACGTTCTCGCCGGCAGGCTGAGGGCGCACGACCAGCGTACAGCCACGCCCTGCGTGGCTGCTCTTCCCGGAACAACGCTCAGCCACGCTCCGCGTGGCGCTACGCCAGAGCCCTGTATGTCCGGTCCAGTCGCTCCACCTCGGCCTGCAGGTGGTCCGGGTGCCCATCATTGACCACCACATCGTCGGCCAGCGCCAATCGTGCTTCCCGGCTGGCCTGCGCCGCAATCATCCGGTCAGCCAGCTCCGCAGTGACGCCATCGCGCTGCATCAGCCGCGCGTGCTGCACCGCCACCGGTGCATCCACCACCAGAATCCGGTTCAACCACGGGTACTGCTGGCGCCCGCCGGCTTCCGTCAGCAGCGGAATGGCGGCAATTGCGTAGGGGCTCTGTGCCTCCTCGCAGGTACGGCGCAGCAGCGCGCGGATGGCGGGATGGGTGATGGCCTCCAGTGCCTGGCGCTCCTGGGCGGAGGCGAAGATGCGCTCGCGCAACGCAGCGCGGTCCAGCTGGCCGTCGGCCAGCAGAATTCCCGGACCAAAGTGGGAAACAATCCGTGCAAGCCCCTCGCTGCCGGGCGCCACCACGGCGCGGGCCGCCAGATCGGCATCGGCCACCACGATGCCCAGCGCCTCGAAGCGCCGGGTCACCTCGGTCTTGCCGGCGGCCACGCCGCCGGTCAATCCAATCACGAACTGGCTCATCGCCGTGCCCTCAGCGCAGGCCGGACATTCTCAGATAGACGTTGATCAGCGGCTCGCCCCACATGAACACGATCCAGCCGGCAATGGCCAGATAGGGGCCAAACGGAATCGGCGTGGCGTGGTCGCGGCCCCGGGAGTACAGCCAGATCGAGCCCAGGATCGCGCCAATCACCGACGACAGCAGCACGATAGGCAGAATGCCCTTCAACCCGCACCAGGCACCCAGCGCGGCCAGCAGCTTGAAATCGCCGTGGCCCATGCCTTCCTTGCCGGTGATCTGCTTGAACAGCCACCACACCGACCACAGCGACAGGTAGCCGGCTATGGCACCCAGCAGGGCCGGTTTGGCCGGCATGTACAGGTTGTCGATGCTGCCGATCAACCCCAGCCACATCAGGGGCAGGGTGAGCTGGTCGGGCAGCAGCTGCGTGCGCAGGTCGATCCCGGACAGGGCCACCAGGAAACAGCTCAGTACGATGGCGCCAAAGCCCTGCCAGCCGAAGCCGAACTGCCAGACGCTGGCCACCACCAACAGCGAGGTGACCAGCTCCACCAGCGGGTACTGCTTGGAAATCGGCGCATGGCAGTGACGGCACTTGCCGCGCAGCACCAGCCAGCTGAACAGCGGGATGTTCTCGTACCAGGACAGCTTGTGCTTGCAATGCGGGCAGTGCGACGGCTCGACCACGATCCCGGGCGGTGGGGGCTCGTAGATGTCCGGCAGCTCCAGCACCTCGCGGGCGTCACGCTTCCATTGCCATTCCAACCGCTTGGGCAGGCGCAGGATGACCACGTTGAGGAAGCTGCCGATCAACAGCCCCAGTGCGGCCGCGGCGGGATAGCCGAGGCCGGGATGCTGGTCTAGAAATGCCATGTTTACCTTAGCCGACGACGGCGCCGAGTTTGAAGATGGGCAGGTACATGCCGATCACCATGCCGCCGACAATGGTACCAATGAACACCATGATCATCGGTTCCAGCAGGCTGCTCAGGGCGTCCACGGCATTGTTGACCTCCTGCTCATAGTACTCGGCCACCTTGAACAGCATGGTGTCGAGCGCGCCGGCCTCTTCGCCGATGGCGGTCATCTGGATCACCATGTGCGGGAAGCGGTTGACCTGCTTCATGGCCATGTTGACCGGGTAGCCCACCGAAACGTCGTCACGCATGCGCAGCACGGCTTCTTCGTACACCTTGTTGCCGGTAGCGCCTGCCACGATGCCAAGGGCTTCCACCAGCGGCACACCGGCCTTGAAGGTCACGGCGGTGGTGCGGGCGAAGCGGGCGATGGCGCTGTTGTTCATGATTTCGCCGATGACCGGAACCTTCAGGATCCAGCGGTCCAGGGTGTGCTGCATCTTCGGGGAGCGCTTGTAAGCAAACAGCAATCCAAAGATGGAACCGCCCAGCATGAGCGCCATCAACCACCAGTACGACACCGTGAACCGCGACAACCCCACGATCATCTGGGTAAAGGCCGGCAGTTCCGCGCCGAAGCCAGAGAAGACCTCCTCGAACTGGGGTACCACGAAGATCAGCAGGATCGCGCTGACGATGATGGCCACAGCAACCACCATGGCGGGGTAGAACAGCGCCTTCTTGATCTTGCCCTTCAGGCCTTCGATGTTCTCCTTGTACGTTGCCACCGTGTCCAGCACGGTCTCCAGTACGCCAGCGCCTTCGCCGGCGCGCACCAGGTTGCGGTACAGCTCGTCGAACTGGACCGGGTGCTTGCTGATTGCCTCGTACAACGACGAGCCGCCCTCGATATCGGTGCGGATACCGTCCACCAGCTTCTTCATGCGCGGGTTCTTGTGCCCGCTGCCGATGATCTCCAGGGCGCTCACAATGGGAACACCCGACTTCATCATGGTCGCCATCTGGCGACTGAAGAACGCGATGTCCTTCGGAGTCACCGGCTTGCCGGCTGCCCCGAACAGCGGCTTGGGTTTGGGCTTGACCACGCCCGGCATGATTCCCTGGCGGCGCAGCTCGGCACGAAGCAAGTTGGCGTTCTTCGCCACCTGCTCGCCCTTCATCTTCACGCCCCGCTTGTCGGTCCCCTCCCAGACAAACGGCTGAAGCTCCATGGTGCTACGCGCCACGGGCTCTTTCTTGATCGCACTACGGCTGACAGACATGTAAGGCTCCCCGGCCGCGCCATCCCCAGGCGGGCTTCTCCGCCGAATGGTAGCCGGTTCCGGGCCGGAGTGGCATCCCTCTTGCACGGCAATCCGTGACCTGCGGCAGGGTCTGGTTCTGTCAGAAGGTGACGCAGGACGTCACAGTGCAGGTTATGTCGCAATTTGTTGTGCGGGGGGTTCCAATCCTGAAGATTGCTGCCATCATTGCGCCGGGGAAATGCTGGGGAGCATGGCCGGACACTTGGCACGCAACCTGCTATCAACCACCCGCACGGGCGCTAGCCTTGCTCAGCCGGTCCGCCGGCCAGGCTTCGTCCCGGTGTTCGTTTTTTACTTACCTCTAGGGGATGTACACATGAAGAAGCAGCAGGGCTTTACCCTCATCGAACTGATGATCGTTGTCGCGATCATCGCCATCCTGGCCGCCATCGCACTGCCGGCTTACCAGGACTACACCATCCGTTCGCGCGTCTCGGAAATGGCTGTGCTGGCTTCGGGCGCCAAGGCCACCATCGGTGAGAACATCGCCAATGAAAACGCCATCAATGCCAACGCTTGCCGTGGGGTTGCCGTCTTCACCACCGCAACCGCCAACACCGCTTCGCTGGGTTGCGCTGCAGGCGTGATCACCGTCACCGGTACCGCAAAGGCTGCTGGCGTGGTTCTGACCTACACCCCGACCCTGGCGGCTGCCGGCATCACCTGGCTCTGCGAATCGGCCAGCGATGACAAGTACCTGCCGGCCGAGTGCCGCGGTTAATCGACAAGTTCGACGCTGAGGTCCCCGGACCTGGCATCGCTTGACGATTTGGAGGGGTCCCGCGCGAGCGGGGCCCCTTTTGCGTTGTTGATCCCTGCATGACCCAGGCGTGCAAGCCTGAGCGTGCTGATATACCTTTACGGCAGACTGCGAAAGGAACACTGTGAACGCTCAAACGGCCAACCTAGTCGGTATCACCGGCATCGCCCGCCGCCTGGTGCAGGATGGGGCACTCGAAGAAGCTTCTGCCCGTGAAGCGATGGCGAAGGCATCGGCCGCGAAGCAGCCGCTGCCGCAGTACTTCGCCGAAAAAAAGCTGGTCACGCCGGCGCAGCTCGCAGCTGCCAACGCGCTGGAGTTCGGCATGCCACTGCTGGACGTCAATGTCTTCGACCCCAGTCAGAGTGCCATCAGCCTGGTCAGCGAGGAACTGCTTCGCAAGCACCACGTGCTGCCCCTGTTCAAGCGTGGCGGCAAGTTGTTCGTGGGCACCAGTGACCCCACGCATTCGCTGGACGAGATCAAGTTCCACACCAATCTGGTGGTCGAACCGATCCTGGTCGACGAGGACCAGATCAAGCGTACGCTGGAGCAGTGGCAGTCCAAGCACGACACCCTCGGCGGCTCGCTGGGCGGTGGCGACGATGACATGGGCGACCTGGATGTCTCCGCTGGTGACGAGGACGGTGGCACGACCGAGTCGGGCGTGGACGCCAAGGGCGACGACACCCCGGTGGTGAAGTTCGTCAACAAGGTGTTGGTCGATGCCATCCGCAAGGGCGCTTCGGATATCCACTTCGAGCCGTACGAGGACGACTACCGCGTGCGTTTCCGCATCGACGGCCTGCTCAAGAACGTGGCCAAGGCCCCGGTCAAGCTCAATCAGCGCATCGCCGCCCGACTGAAGGTCATGTCGCAGCTGGATATCGCGGAGAAGCGCGTACCGCAGGACGGGCGCATCAAGCTCAACCTGTCCAAGACCAAGCAGATCGACTTCCGCGTGAGCACGTTGCCGACCCTGTTCGGCGAAAAAATCGTGCTGCGTATCCTGGATGGCAGCGCGGCCAAGCTGGGTATCGACAAGCTTGGCTATGAGCCGGACCAGCAGAAGCTGTTCCTGGATGCCATCCACAAGCCCTATGGCATGGTGCTGGTCACTGGTCCCACCGGCTCGGGTAAAACGGTGTCGCTGTACACCGCGCTGGGCATCCTCAACGACGAAACCCGCAACATTTCCACGGCCGAAGATCCGGTCGAAATCCGCCTGCCCGGCGTGAACCAGGTGCAGCAGAACGTAAAGCGCGGCATGACCTTCGCCGCCGCGCTGCGCTCGTTCCTGCGACAGGATCCGGACATCATCATGGTCGGCGAAATCCGCGACCTGGAAACGGCCGAAATTGCAGTCAAGGCTGCGCAGACCGGTCACATGGTGCTTTCCACGCTGCACACCAACGATGGGCCGCAGACCATTGCGCGCCTGATGAACATGGGTATCGCCCCGTTCAACATCACCAGCTCGGTGACCCTGGTCATTGCCCAGCGCTTGGCGCGCCGCCTTTGCAGCAACTGCAAGCGGCCGGTGGATCTGCCGGACAACGCACTGCTGGCCGAAGGCTTCACCCAGGCCCAGCTGGATGCGGGCATTACCCTGTACGAGCCGGTGGGCTGCGAAGAGTGCACCGAAGGCTATAAGGGACGTACCGGTATCTACCAGGTCATGCCCATGAGCGAGGAGATCGCTGTGATCGTGCTGGAGGGCGGCAATGCCATCCAGATTGCAGAGGCTGCGCAGCGTGCGGGAATCAGGGACCTGCGTCAGTCGGCGCTGGTAAAGGCGGCCGCGGGGACCACGAGCCTGGCGGAGATCAACCGCGTCACCAAGGACTGATCCGGACTGGAGTGGGAAGCGCGAACGCCTGGCAACGCCAGGCGGAGGCGTCCGGGCAGACAAGGAGTCGAGACTGATCATGAATGAGCTGGTGTTTTACCTGTTCTATATCGCCATCGGAATCACCGTCAGTCGGTCCTTCGCGGTCATCTTCGCGCGCGCCGAGGGTGACAGGACCCCCGGCGAGGCGGTGCTGGCCAAGCTGCCAATCCTCGCCTCCAGGAGTGTTGGCGACCTTCAGGACACCTTCTATGCCTGCGTACTGGTATTGCAGGAGCGTGTGTTTGGCCGGCGTGCCACCTTGGCATCGCTGGTGCACATGTCGCTGTGGGCCGCCTTCGTGGCGGTGCTTCTGCTCATGGCTGTCACTGCCATCGTCGACTTTAATACCGCAGGCGCCGGCTAGGCGGCCAAGAGTGTTAGTCGTTCGCGTTTGAAGCGGCGAGGCAATTACTGCGGCCCCTCACTTCCAGCCGGGAAGCGGCACCCGGCCTGATATGATTCAAACCCAGGTCGCAACGGCATGGTGCAATGAAATACGGGGATGGCAGGGAAGTGCGTCCACGGGACGCGGTTAACCTTGGGATGGGAGCGGTACTCCATGAGTAATGAATGGTTTTGCGTTGACGATCTGCACGACGCGCTGCTTAAGCGAATCTGCATAGACATGCTGTCGCGCACAGTCGAGATCGAGATGGAGTACTACGCCTCGGCGGACGACAGAAACCGAAGGCCGGGGGTTCTGCGCCTCGAGGGCGTAGGGACTTTTTCGGCGATACTAGGGCTGCTGGCGCTTGAGTCGCACGCCAAGTTCGGCAACTTCGTCTCGTGGGTGCCATCCGCGCACGGGCACGGGTACCTCCAGTTCGCGAACGGGTGCATCCAGGTGGCATATGAGAGATACGAGATCCGGTGATCTCCGTTGAGTAGCAACGGTTTACAGTCGATACGACGGGGTCTGGTCACCTCTGGAGGCACTAATGAAGTTCAGGTTCGATTTTTCATTGTTCTTCTCTCCAACTGAGCCTTATGGCTGCGTTACGGGCGAAATCGATATTCCCTCTCGGCCGCAGCCGGATGATTGGGTGCAGCTTCTGGAAGAGTGTAAGGCTGGTGGCGCCTTGAGGCTGCGGGTTAACTCACCTACGTTGGATAATTGCACTGAAACGTTGATGCTCGAAGATCTCGTGGTTGATGGCGTCGCCGCGGCTGAGATGCTTGGCCATCGTTTGAGGTCAGAACGAGACTTCTACGTGGATGTTTACGACTAGTGCTGATAGCCAGCGCATTGAAGAGGGCCTCATGGCGAAGGACGATACCAGGCACAGAATGACTGTCCGGGTGGTCATCGATTCATCAGTAACCGATCACTCATGAGAGAGATTTGCGCGTGGTCGGAAGATGATCGTCATAAGGTGAAGGGGAATTCCCGTAAGCTTGCGGCTACCATGCAGGTAGTCTTTGCAAGTCCATAACGGGTGAAATGAGACAGCACCGCATGGCTAACCTTCCAACTGCCGTAACGATTGAGTATGACCGGCTCGTCAGCGCGGACGACTGGGAAGGCGTCAGGATCCTGCTCGCGCCTCTTTTGAAGTCCGGCCATGCAGAGGCGCTTTACCTATGCGCCATGGCGAGTCAGCCGGGCGAGAGTGAAGAGGAATTCCATGCACGCCATGTCGAGTCTGTAAGAGTCGCGGCGGAGTCTGGATACGCGCCTGCGATGTTCACTCAAGGCATGTATCACTTGTTCGGTGACATGGCGCCATTGGACAAAGAGTCCGCTGCACGGAATTTTGCGGCGGCAGCTCGACAAGGTTACCCTGCTGCCCAGTATGAGTACGGGCTGGCGTTGCTGCATGGGGTGGGGATTCCAACCGACCCGCTCGAAGGGAGGCGGCTGATCCACGCTGCCGCTGCCGCGGGGAATGAGTGCGCCCAGGAATTTACTCGGGCCGAGCGTGGCGACGGTTCATCGGCTGATGGCAAGGAGCAGGCGGGGTGATACTGCGGCTCAGTGCGCCACGGGAAAAGAATGGGGTCTGAGAAAGGTAAGCGCGCGGTCCTGGTTAAGTTGACTCTCCAAGACGGCACCCATGGCCTGAGTCTGCGTGACGCGGTGCCAGTGGACGGCGAACTCGGTGTCTGGAACCAGGTGGAGCTGTTTACGTCCGAAGCGATCGACGAGGGGCGTTCGACCGGTTGGAGGTTGATGGGAAGGGTCTTGCCGGTTTTGGATACCATATTCTCGCCCGGCTCAGTGCATTCAAAGCAATGGGCGAAGCGCCTTGATGGAAGTCTTGTTCTGACAGAGAGGGCCCGGTCGCGTGGGAGAGGGATCGGCCGAAGCTTTACGGCACGCGGATGGTGAGGGCAGACCCAGGTTGGATGCGCCCATCGGCACCAGGAATGTGTTCGCGCACCAGCCAGCCGATCTGTACGTGATGCGGAAGAGGAGGGATGTTATGGATGATGTAGACAAGATCGACCTTGATGATTCAATGAAGCACTGCCTGTTCTACTTTGAAGATGCTGCAAGGAGTGCTGCCGCTCGACCTGAACTGACCGCTCTTCAGTTCCAGGGTCATTTCGCGACGGCCTGGGAGCTTCGACAGGAGCTTCTGGTTGGGGAGTCCTTGCTTGCTTGGAGCGGGGCGGATGTGCTGCATCAGTGCATTGAGAAGCTCGTATCGGAAGCGCGCGGGCTTCCAAAGGAGGCGTGGCAGGGAAGTGACGCAAAAGAACTCTTTCATCCAGCCTGGAGTAGTGTCAGGGAGGCCGCAAACCAGTTTCTTGCGGCCAGGGACGCAATGTAGTGTGCATGGTCGATTGGATCGGACAGCATCATGATCACTGCAGCGACTACGGGCATGGAAGTACGTGCGATATGAGCCCGGCGTCCATCAAGTGCAATCCAGATCGGTCAAGCGTCGGCCTGGAAGGGAATCAGGATGAAGGACAGGCCCTTGGATATAATTCCAGCTTCGGTGATGCAGCGTGGGGTTCATGGCTCTCATCACAATATTTGCGTCGCTAATCAGCATCCATATCCAAAATGCGATTGTTTCTGGGTCAAGCAATAGTGGGTATCGAAGCCGGATGGGTTGCAGTCGAATAGGGTGCCTGTGGAGCCGCTCGTCAACTGATCCCTGGGAGGTTCGATGAACTATGTGGGTGGTGGGGCAACCATTGTCGTAGGAGACTCCGTTCTTGTTGAGGGCGACATCAGGGGGCTGGTGATTTGCGATTTTGACAACTGGCGGTGCTTGAGTGGCTATGAAGGCTGGTTGACCAAAGAGGAAATGCTGGGTGGGGGATTTCTGTCCAGTGGTGTCCTGATCAAAACCGACGACCTCGGCATCGTCCACTATGCCGTGCCTGACGATGAAATCGTGCTTGTTGCTCGTGCGGAAGCGGGCCCGCACTTGTATTGAGAGGTGCTACGCGACAAGCCATCATTAGGGTGCGCACTGAGCAGCGAAGCCTGCTCCATGATAGAAGTCTGTACGACCAATCACCTTGTCGATGGCTTGGCCGAAGCTAAGTTGCTTGCACACTATTTGGAAGGGAAGCGTGGATTCTTCGTCGACGTTTTCTGAGGTCGTCTGGCGGTGCTGTCGGGGGCAACTTGGACCTGCCGAGCCGCCTGATTCCGCTGCTGCCGTGCCAACGCTGCGAATACGCCGCCATATGAGAGGCTTTTGATCCATGAGCATTGAAGACCTCAGGAAGTTCTTGCTCGCGATGGCCTCGGTTGAGGAGAGTGGGCGCGTCTACACTGCCCCTGTTCGCATTCAAGTTGCCGGCGACGATTCCATAGTGGAGCAATGGATTCCCTCGATAGGCAGTATTCACTCCCAGGAGTTGCGCGATCCTGGCTTTGGTTCGGGCCCTGTTGCATACGCGGACTTGAATCTTGTCGAAGTTCGAAAGAGCGATTGGATCAGGGACTATGGCGAGCGGGGGTTGCGCGCGTTTCTTGAGTTGCAAGGTGTCCTCGATGGCGAGTCAGGATTGGATCTTGCTGCGAGCTCGATAGCCTGGCGGAGGGGGGCGCAATGAAGAACGTCAGCGTGCAGATGCAGAAGTTCAAGGAAGCCAGCAGGCACATCTGGAACGCCTACTTGATGCCTGGCGAGGGTGTGCTTGATATGGATGTGGAGCGCTCCTTTCTCGCAATTGAAAGAGAGCTTTTGCGGAGCATGGTGCTGGACGGAGATGCTGTGGCAGACAGATATGGCTGTACGCAGATCTCAGGCCTATTGGTTAGGCCGAAGTCCGTGTACCAGGACGTGCCCGTCCAGTTCGCGAGTGATGGCCCCAACGGGAGCACCGTTTGGAGTCATGTCCGGCAGCTGCCCGCCCCAGATCTCCCTGAGCTTGAGTTTGTGGAGTTCTTCGACTGGATGCACTACGGATTCATCGACTATGCCAAGGTTCGGGCGTTCGATCGAAGCTCTGGTCGACATGTGCTGATTGAAGGCACGTACTGCGAGTTTTGGTTGTGCTAGCGAACAAGTCTGGCGTTCAGGTCTGCTGCGCGGCTAACATGAAGCGGCTCCGCGCGGGCATCCTTGTTAGTGACGAGTACAATCTCGAGAACGTCGAACTGTTGATCTACGACACTCTCAGGGACGCTGGCAACGAAGTGGGGGCTGATTCGCCGCCTCGTTGGGCGCCTCGCGTGGTGGTGCAGCCTACTCTCTGTCGCGATGATCGCCCCAGCATGCACTTCACGGCGGAACTGATGTCACGGAGGATGTAATGACCGAACTACCCGCTGCAGGCAGGCCCGACAACATCGTGTTCCACGACGGCACGATCAGGAGGGTTTCCATATCGTTTTCTGATCAGCTGTGCGAGATGGAACTCCATCTTGGTGATTGGATTAGCGGGCAACCAAAGGCCGAGTCTGTATTCTCCTGCACGAAGGCGGATTCATTCTTTGGGCGATTCGACTATGTGGAGCTCGCCTCCCAAGCGGACCCTGGCAACATCCAGGACGGTCGCCTGAGTGAGACGGGAGATCGCCTGATGCTCTACCTGGTTGGCGGCCTGGTCGAGGTGGCCGGAGGTGAGATCGGGCTTCACGCGCGACCTCACGAATGCGGCCGCCAGAAGCAAAGCCGTACAGTGAAGACGCGGGCGAGTGGCCTGAAAGAGCTGGACAATGCAACGCTGGACTGCTCCGTATTGGACTCGATCGATTTCTGTCCCGAGAAGAACGCATGCCACCTGGCGTTGTTCGTGCCAAAGGGGGAGTGCTTCTCCGAACGCGTTCCCGTTCGATTATCATTCGGTGGCGTGGTCTCCTGCATCGCAAAGTTTGACCTTGCCAGGATGTCTGAGGACACGCGATGGGGGAACGTTCGCAACTGCGTGGTTGATGTCAAGAGAAGGACGGTTCGCTTCTACCTTCCGAACGGCTTTCTTGAAGTGGTCGCAAGATCGGCTTTCATCGACCGCAGTTAAGCCACTCCTACTAAGGTAATCCCGCACGGCTAACCTTCCGTCTGCCGGAACCACTGAGTTGGAGCCGCTTGTAAACGCGAATGGCTGGGATGGCGTGAGAGCGCTACTTGGTCCCTTGGTGGAATCCGGCCTCGCAGAGGCCCTGTACCTGTGGTCCATTTCAAGCCAGCCCGCGTAGAAGAAGATGACTCCAATCATGGTAAGAATATTCGGGACGCTGCTGGGGCTGATCATCGGCGCCTACGGCGCTGCGGTGGCATTTGGCTTCACTACTGGGGCTGTTCCCTGCCGGACAGACTGTCAAATGAACGAGTCGCTGAGGATTCTGCTGGGCGAAGTTGTCGCAAACCGAATCATCGGAGGAACATGGATCTTGGCTGGGATCCTCTATGTAGTATTCATGAACGTGCGCGGTCCGTCGGGGTACAGAGGCCGCCGCCCTTCCAAGGGAAGGCGAGGCCGTCGGCGCAGTAGAGGTGACAGGCGGAAGGATTGAGGTCGAACGTTTTCTCGTACTCGCAGCGTGATCGCATTGGCTTGCTAGGTGTGGTGAGCGCCTACGTCTACGTTGGAGGAGTCCTTATTTCGCCTGCCGATCCTATCTGTCTGATCACGCTGCCGAATGGTCCTTCGGGTCTTCCATCCACACGGAAGCCCGATCCATCTCATCGAGAGCGCGATGGAGAGCGCTGGTACAACGGCACGGACGTTCCAGACTTCCATAGAGGTCGAGTAGGGTCCCCGGATGGAATGGTAGGGAGTTACCAATGAAGACTGCATTTGTGACTGTTGGCGTGTTTTGTCTTGCGTGTGCACTGCTATTTGGCGCGATTGGGGCGATCGCTCACGTAACATATGACTGGGTCGCCGCGTGTAGCATTGCAGTAGAGAGAAGCCGCAGTTGTGACATGGCTTCGCTCTTGGCAAGGTGCTGGTGGATGCTCACTGCTATCGCTCTGTTCGCTTTTATTCCGATAGCGCGAATGATCGCTGGTCGCTTGACTCGAGAACCTAAGCGATCCAAGTAGCCAAGGCGGCGATTATGGTCAATGCAGCCTGGGTGGCGAGCTGGCGCAGGGCGATACTCGCAACGTGATCGCAGAGCCCGATGGAGAACGCTGGTACAACGGCACGGACGTTCAAGACTTCCATAGAGGTCGAGCAGGGTCCCTGGATGGCATGGCAGGGATCACTGGCGCCATGGCAAGGGATGGGAGCTTTGTGTGCGTCTGATTCCGCCGAGAAATTCAATGCCGATCCCGCAGGGAGTTTTGGAGAAAGTGAGTGCAGAAGAGAAGATCAAGCGTTACCTGTTTGATAAAGGAGGCCTTCACGATTGCGTTGTCGAAGATTTTTCTTGGCATCCGAAGGCCAAGCGTTTTGAAGTATCTATCCTTGACGTAAATGCTGGATTTCTTGGTCTCCCGGAATATCCCGGGCAACAACCGGCCAAGTTCGTCCTTGCCGGGGTAAGCGCGCTCCGGATTGACCTGGAGGTATTGAGTGAGAGGCTCGTAATTTTCGAAGTGCTGCTCTCGGGTGCGGGTAAGGAGCTCTCGCTCGATATGGGGATCTCACCCGGCGGGAAAATTAGTGTTGCGTTCTCCGAACTGTCTGTTGTCGAGTGAGCCGTCCGTGATGTTGTGGGCAGTCGCAGGCTGGGTGCACCTACCTGGCACATATCCTGATCCGCGACTCATCGGTCGGTCATGGCACTTGGGCTGATCGGCGGAGAGTTCTAATATCTGATCTTCTTGAATATTGGTTTGGACTGGGTGATTTTGTGAAAAAGCGAAAGGCCCGGGCGGTGCGAGATGCTTCGGCTCTTACGCCCCACATTGTGAGGAAAGTGACCCTGTCGCTTTTCAGAAGGCGTAACGACTATGGGGACTTTGATACGTCGGCGGTTGTCCGCGAATTGGCAAAATTTGGCGTGACGAACGCGAAGCAATTCAGGCTTCTGATGAAAAAGCACCGACGCTCGATCTTGGCTGAAGAAAAGCGGAAGATGTCCCGTGCCGAAACTCTTCACCTGTTGGGTGAGTTCCACCCGGCCGGCATTGATGTGCACGCGAACACGTCATGGTTTGCCGTAACTGGGTTAGTTCGCGAGGCGATGGGAAGAGAGTTTGGCTGGGACGAAATTTATTCTGAAGCGGATTCACCAGAATGGGAGGGTGTAAGGGAGGATCTACCGTGATCGGCCAGTGGCGTTGACGCGTCCGTGGAGGGCCCAGCCCTACCGCACCGCCCGATTCCGCTGCTGCAACTCCCACCAGAACCACTGTTCAACGCTGGTGAACGGTGCGAGGCGCTGCGCCAGATCCATATCCACGTCCTGATCGCCTCCCAGGAAGCATTCGGCGAAGTCCTGCGATACGCCGATGGCGTGGGCGAAATTCAGGGTGGACGCCCCCATCGGCCCCAGGATGTGTTCCTGCACCAGCCAGCCGGGATGTTCGTAAACGACGTCACTGCCCTTTTTTGCCTTGCCCAGCTTCTCAATGTGCCGTTCGAAGTTCTTTGGCTTGCGCTCGCGCGCTGACTCGGGGTACTCGACCAGGCTGATGACCAGCTGGCCTACGGTGGCTTCCACGCGCACGCTTGCGCCTACCTTGAAGCCGGCGCTTTCCAGCCAGTGGCCGTGGATCGCCAGGCAGGGGGCGGTGCCGCCATTGAAGGTGTCCATCCAGGCGTAGGTGTGCGCGCGCACGGTGTAGTAGCGCGGGCGGGCGGCGGTGGGGAGGTGGACTTCGGGGAAGAGGGGAGCGCTGGGCGCTGGTCGCATGGGGGGCCTCCAAGGGGAAAATCTCCCTTGCCGGGTGGGCAAGGGAGCCGGGAGGTTCAAATCCGCGTAAGCGCATGCGGCGTGGAGTATTTCCCCGGATGAGGGGTCTTGTATTAGCCACCCTCCCGACATGGGAGTTCCATAATTTTGCGCTTACTTGGAGATTTGAAGCTCCGTCCCCACCATGCGCCGTGATGCGCTCGATGACTAATCGATTGTTTCTGTTGATCTTGCAGGGTTTGGTAGGCATTGCCGAACGCGTGTCGCATGCGGCGCGGGTTGGCGAGAATATGCGACGGCGGTGCGCTGTGTGGGGGTCGTTGGCGTCATGCTGCCAGTGGGACACGCATGGCGTGTCGCAACGCCTAGACTCTGCCTTGTTCGCGTAGTGACACGCCATGCGCGTAATCGCAACGACGAAACGAAGCGTGGTGGCACGCCATGCGTGTCATAAGGCTGTCGCGGCGCTGGAGGGGCTGGGCGGTTTGAGGATGTCGGCCCATCTCAGCCACGCAGGGCGCGGCTCTACGGTGGATGCGGCATCCGGCGGTGCGTGAGTCTTGCCACCGCCTCAATCCATCCCCAACTTCTTCAACTTGTACCGCAGCGCCCGGAACGTAATCCCCAGCTGCGCGGCGGTGCGCGTCTTGTTCCAGCGGTTCTCTTCCAGCGCCTTCTGGATCGCGGTGCGTTCCATCTGCTCGATATACGAAGGCAGCGCGCCACTCCCCGCAGGCAGATCCACCACCGCTTCCTCATGCTGGGCAGCCGGCGCGGCGCCGGTCTGGCGCGGCGCACCCGGCTGCGGCAAGCGCAGATCGCTGGCCCCGATCGTGTCGCCCTCGGCCAAGGCCAATGCGCGCTCCAGAATGTTCTCGAGCTCGCGCACATTGCCCGGGAAGTGATACGTGCCCAGCGCCTCCAGCGCCGAGGGCGCCAGCAGCGGGGTAGGGCGGCCGTGGGTGCGGGCCAGGCGCGAAAGAATCGAGGCGGCCAGCTGCGGCAGGTCGCTGCGGCGCTCGCGCAGCGGCGGAACGCGCAGTTCGATCACGTTGATGCGGTAATACAGGTCGTGGCGGAAGCGGCCGTCTTCGACCAGCTCGCCCAGGTCCTTGTGGGTGGCCGACAGAATGCGCACGTCCACCGGAACTTCGGTGGCGGAACCTACCGGGCGAATCTGCTTTTCCTGGATGGCGCGCAGCAGCTTTACCTGCATCTGCAGCGGCAGTTCGGCCACTTCGTCCAGGAACAGGGTGCCACCGTGCGCAGCCTGGAACAGGCCGGGCTTGTCGGCGTGGGCGCCGCTGAAGCTGCCCTTCTTGTGCCCGAAGAATTCGCTTTCCATCAGCTCCGACGGAATGGCGCCGCAGTTCACCGGCACGAAGGCGCCCGGCGCGCGTGCGCTCTGGCCGTGGATGGTGCGGGCCACCAGTTCCTTGCCCACGCCCGATTCGCCCAGGATGTAGACCGGCGCCTGGCTGCGCGCGACCTTGCTGATGGTGGCGCGCAGGCTGTCCATCGCGGCCGATTCGCCCAGCAGGCGGGCGGTGGTGTCGCTGGTCAGCGGCGGCGGGGCCGGGCGCTCGGTGTTGTTGAGTTCCAGCGCGTGCTTGACCAGGCCGCGCAGTACCGAAATGTCCACCGGCTTGCTGACAAAGTCGAACGCGCCGGCCTTCAGGGCTTCCACCGCCAGGTCCATGCTGCCGAAGGCGGTGATCATGGCCACCGGCGTGCGCGGGTAGTGCTGGGCGATTTCGGTGACCAGTTCGATGCCGTTGCCGTCGGGCAGCCGCATGTCGGTGATGCACAGGTCGTAGGGGTTGCTGGCCAGCAGCTCGCGCGCTTCGGCGAGGTTGGCCGCGGTGCTGATGCGCAGGCCCATGCGGCCCAGGGTCAGTACCAGCAGTTCGCGGATGTCGCGTTCGTCGTCGACGACGAG
>Ga0055530_10001143_pt1 | contig 20650 bp, 16 predicted proteins | sample Araplavi_mTSA_r2_FD_55009 | JGI IMG/M metagenome (GOLD analysis project Ga0055530, IMG submission 55009) | Arabidopsis root microbial communities from North Carolina, USA - plate scrape MF_Cvi_mTSA_r2 | ecosystem: Host-associated > Plants > Roots > Endosphere | place: USA: North Carolina... | reverse complement strand
GGATGGAACAGGCGGCCTGTTTGCTGGGAAGATGCATCCTGGATCTCATACCAGTCCCTTTGCGGGATGATGGTTTCTGTTTTAGTGCTGTTGGGTAATGCTACCAGGTCGTCTGACAACCACTCATATGTTACGCCTGCCTTGTCGAAGAGCAAGCTGAGCTCCCGCTGCTTTTTCTTCCGTGCACGGAGGAAGAGGCGGGGTTGCACAAAAAAGGAGTTGGCAAAGGCGGCTGGATCTATACCATCAGACAACTCGTCTATAAAAGGGAAGATAGCTGCGGGAGAAGGCTGCTGTCCCTTAAAAGAAACGAGCGCCAGCTTTTCCTGGATGGGCAATGTTACCTGCTCATTCCATTCAGGACGGAAGGCGGCCAGCATTTCATTAGGCGCTGCTTCACAAAGGAAAAGGCCCAGGAGNATCCTGTCTTTCACCGGCATTTCTTCTTTCCAGAGATGACCCAGGCGGTAGAAAGCATAGGCCAGCTGAGAAACCCAGCGCCTGTCGCGGCTTCCCATTTGCGGATGCTGTTTGAAAAATGCTTTCAGGAAGTGATGCAACGGTAGTGTACCGTCATAACCAGTAATGATGCGCTCTGCAGATGATAAGTAATTTTCCCAGCGGGTCATGGGGCAAAGATAAGGCCTGCAAACAAAAAGGTGGAAAGTGCGATATACACTTTCCACCTTTTACATTTATAATCGTTTGTACGGTTACAATTTCAGCAATGCTTTCACGGGATCCCTTCCGAACAGCAGCTGCTCGGGGCTCTCCAGCATTTCTTTTACTCTTACCAGGAAGCTTACAGACTCGCGGCCGTCGATGATGCGGTGATCATAGCTGAGCGCTAAGTACATCATGGGGCGGATCACTACCTGGCCGTTCACTGCCATAGGACGCTCCTGGATCTTATGCATACCCAGGATAGCAGATTGCGGTATGTTGATGATCGGAGTACTCATGAGAGAACCGAACACACCACCNTTNGTGATCGTGAANGTACCGCCGGTCATNTCTTCCATGGTGAGCTTGTTATCGCGGGCTTTGGTAGCCAGTTCCACTACTTTCTTCTCGATATCGGCCATGCCCAGGCTNTCTGCGTTGCGGATCACGGGTACTACCAGGCCTTTGGGCGCTGATACCGCGATAGAGATATCGCAGTAGTCATGGAACACCAGCTCTTCACCATCGATGTAAGCGTTCACGGAAGGGAACTCCTGCAGCGCAAAGCAAACCGCTTTGGTGAAGAAGCTCATAAAGCCCAGGTTCACCTCGTACTGTTTCTTGAACACTTCTTTATACTGNGCGCGGATCTCCATGATACGGGTCATGTCTACCTCGTTGAAGGTNGTNAGCATGGCCGTTGTATTCTTGGCTTCTACCAGGCGGCGGGATACCGTTTTACGCAGGTTGCTCATTTTCTCCCTGCGGTCGTTACGGCTGAACAGCTCTTTACCGATCGCTACGCCCGGGTTCTGCAGCGCAGCATATACGTCGTCTTTCAGTATTTTGCCATGGGCGCCGCTGCCTTTGATGGAGGATGGATCCACATGTTTGTCTGCTATTACGGCAGCTGCTACGGGAGAAGTCTTGATATTATTCGGAATGCTCGTTACCGGAGCCTGCTGTGCTTGCGGTGTTGCCTGCGGAGCAGCAGCTTTAGCCGGGGCGGCCGGAGCAGCCTGACCTGCAGGGCGCGGAGCGTTGGTATCTATCTTACAGGCTATGTCACCGATCTTCAGCACATCGCCTTCCTTTGCTACTGTTTTTAATATACCTGCTTCTTCTGCGTTCAGTTCGAAGGTGGCTTTTTCAGATTCCATCTCGCAGATCATCTCATCACGCTCTACATAGTCGCCATCTTTNTTGATCCANTTAACGAGTGTTACTTCGCTGATGGACTCACCTACTGTGGGTACTTTTACATCAACAGTTCCTTTCATGGCCGGAGGAGGACCAGCGGGCGCAGCGGCAGCCGCGGCGGGTGCNGCAGCNGCGGCGGGTTTAGCGTCAGCAGCCGGGGATGCGGATGCGGGGGCNGCAGCATCTGTATCAATGGTGCAGGCAACNGCGCCGATGTTTAAGGTGGCGCCTTCGGGGGCTGCTATCTTCAATACCCCTGCTTTCTCTGCATTCAATTCAAAGGTGGCCTTTTCAGATTCCATTTCGCATAACACTTCATCCTGCTGCACATAGTCTCCGTCTTTCTTCAACCACTTTGCAATTGTTACCTCGCTTATAGATTCTCCTACCGTAGGAACTTTGATTTCGACAACCATTATTTCAGTTTTCTGTTTGCAATATTACGGGTGAAAGGTGAAAATTTAAATATTGAACGCCGTATCGATGATCTCCTGCTGCTCGCGGGTATGCACTTTGGCATAGCCGGTGGCGGTAGCGGCGCTCGGGTTACGGCTGATAACACCGTAATTGAGCGTTTTCAGGTTCATCTGCAGGTAAGAAGCAGCGCCCATGTTCAGCGGCTCTTCCTGTACCCAGAACCAGGTGGCGCCTTTGTACTTCTGGTTAATGGCATCCAGCTGTGCTACCGGTAAGGGGTACAGCTGTTCCATGCGTACAATGGCAACATCCTTGCGGCCTTCTTTTACTTGTTTTTCACTCAGGTCAAAATAGATCTTACCGGTGCAGAACAATACCTTCTTCACTTTGGTGATATCGTCAATAAACGGATCATCCAGCACTTCCTTAAAGCCGCCTGTTGTAAACTCTTCCTGGGTAGAGTAAGAGCCTGCATGGCGCAGGTTGGCTTTGGGAGAGAAGTTCACCAGCGGTTTACGGAACGGCCATGTGAGCTGACGGCGCAGCGCATGGAAGAAGTTAGCCGCTGTAGTNATGTTGGTCACTACGATATTGTATTCAGCACAAGACTGTAAGAAGCGCTCGGGGCGGGCGTTGGAGTGATCCGGGCCACCNCCTTCGTAGCCATGGGGCAGCAACAGCACGAGGCCGTTCATGTTGGTCCACTTCTGTTCTGCGCTGGTAATGTACTGGTCAATCACTGTCTGGGCGCCGTTCACAAAGTCGCCATACTGTGCTTCCCACAGTACCAGCGCATTGGGGTTGGCCATGGCGTAACCATATTCAAAGCCCATTACGGCAAATTCGCTCAGCAGTGAGTTATAGATACGGAACTTGCCCTGCTTTTCCTGCAGGTGTGCAAGCCTGTTATAAGTAGCGTTGGTGTTCTCGTCTGAAAGGATGGCGTGGCGATGGGAGAAGGTACCGCGTTGTACGTCTTCACCGCTCATGCGCACGTCTTTACCTTCGATCAGCAGGCTGGCGTAAGCCAGGAGCTCGCCGGTAGCCCAGTCTACCTTGCCTTCCGTTTCAAACAGCTTGATCTTGTCTTTCAGCAGCTTGTCCACTTTNCGTAAGGGAACAAAATCTGCAGGCCANTGCATCAGGCTTTTGAACAGGCGGCTAAAGTCTTCTGCCTTGATAGCGGTTACCGGAGAAGCGTCGAAGTCCTGCGGGGTAGCTTTGCGCAGGGCAGCCCACCACTCTTCGGGTTTCTGGCGGCTGTAAGGCAGCGGGTGCTGTTTTACTTCGTCCAGTCTTTCCTGCAGGTCGGCCCAGAAGTGCTGCTGCATGTCTTTAGCAAGCGTTTGCGCATCTGTTTCGCCGTTCTTCAGCAGGAACTGTGTATATACTTCACGCGGATCGGGATGTTTATCGATCAGCGCATAGAGGCTGGGTTGAGTGAATTTAGGTTCGTCGCCTTCATTGTGGCCGTGCCTGCGGTAGCAGAGCAGGTCGATGAAGATATCGGAGTTGAACTCCTGGCGGTAGCGAACGGCTATTTCGGAAACTTTTACCACGGCTTCGGCATCGTCTCCATTTACATGGAATACGGGGGCCTGTACGATGGATGCCACGCTGGTACAGTAATCTGAAGAACGTGCATCATCAAAATCGGTGGTNAAGCCTATCTGGTTATTGATNACAAAGTGCATGGTACCGCCGGTGTAGTAGCCTTTCAGCTTGCTCATCTGCACCAGTTCGTATACAACACCCTGGCCNGCTACGGCGGCGTCNCCGTGTATGAGTACGGGTAAGATCCTGTCGTAATCGCTGTTATAGATCACATCGGCTTTACTGCGGGCGAAGCCNGTTACCAGCGGGTCTACCACTTCCAGGTGGGAAGGGTTGGGAAGCAGCTGGAGGTTTACCTGGTTGCCGGAGGGTGTGCTTACCAGGGAACGGAAGCCCAGGTGGTATTTTACGTCGCCGCTGCCCATGGTAAGATCGGGGGTAGCGAGGCCTTCGAACTCTGTGAAGATCTGTTCGTAGGTTTTACCCAGGATATTAGCCAGTACGTTAAGGCGTCCGCGGTGGGCCATACCAATTACTGTCTCCTGTACACCCAATTCAGAGGCGGTGTTGATCATCGCATCGAGGGCGGGGATGGTATTTTCGCCACCTTCGAGGGAGAAGCGTTTCTGCCCGATATATTTGGTGTGGAGGAATTTTTCAAAGATCACGCCCTGGTTCAGCTTCTCCAGGATGCGTTTTCTTTTTTCAAGGGGGATGGGTTGCTGGAAAGTAGTTTCCATTTCACGCTGCAGCCATTCCACTTGTTTAGAATCATTAATATAAGTGAATTCGAGACCTACAGATCCTGCGTAGACCTGTTTGAGTCTGTTCACGATATTTTCAAGGGAAGTTTTGCCCAGGCCCAGTACCTGTCCGGCAAAAAATTCGGTCTTCAGATCAGCTTCGCTAAAGCCATAGAAAGAGATGTCCAGGTTGGCCTGGCGGTCTTTNCTTTCGCGGATGGGATTGGTTTTGGAGATCAGATGTCCTTTTTTGCGATAGGCCTGGATGAGCCTGTATACGGCCAGNTCTCTGTTCAGCTGGTCGGTGGATAAAGGTAAAGCACTACTTCCTGCTGCCCCTGTCGCTGCCGTACCTGCTTTGCCATTTACATTGGAAACCGCGAAATCAAAACCTTCAAAAAATTTGGCCCAGTCTGGGTCTACGGAATTTGGATCTTTGCGGTAATCCTGATATAAAGATTCAATGTAAGCAGGATGCGAGTTAGTGACAAATGAGAAGTCCTTCATTTACAACGAGTTTTGCTTGGTCTTCGATTCAAATTACTTTTCACCTGATTTTATTCCTTTCTATTGGCCAGGTGGAACTCCCGGACGCTTTCACCATCTATTAGCAACAGGTAGGGATGCTAACATGGTCTTAGCATGGTCGTTTCTGCTGAAATTTGATATCCTTTATAATATTGGATTGCAAATATCGCTTGTTTTTTGTTAAAGCGGTAGTAAAATAATAAAGAAGTTTAACCGAAACGGGTTGGAATTGGTTTGAGGTTTGAGGTTTGAAGTTTGAGGTTCGTTGGAGGTTAGAAGTTGGATGGTGAACATCTGACAAACAGATAATTAACTGTTAGTCAGATGATTTGAACTTGACCTTCAACTTTTAACAAACCTCAAACTTCAAACCTCAAACTTCAAACCCTCTAATTTGTATATTTTTTGTTTTGTAAAAAAGTTATCTGTACCTTTGCCCTCCTGAAACTGAAAAAAGAAAAATGGCAAACCATAAAGCAACGAAAAAAGACGTACGTCAGAGCAGAAAGCGTAATGAGCGTAACCGTTACTACGGTAAAACTACCCGTAATGCCATCCGTGACTTGAAGGCACTGACTGACAAAGCAGCTGCTCAGAAGGATCTTTCAGANGTAGTAGCTATGATCGACAAACTGGCTAAACGTAATGTGATCCATAAGAACAAAGCTTCTAACCTGAAGAGCAAGCTCACCAAACAGGTGAACGCGCTGGCTTAATTACTACGCCACTACATCATTCAAAGATACATCAGCTCTTCCTGATAAAACGGGAAGGGCTTTTTATTTGTAATAAACCAAAGTCTTTTATAGTTTGGGGGATTAAAGTTTGAGGGGGTGCTTTGTTGAGGGCAGCAGTNTGAAGACCCTGAGGAGATTGCTTCGTCGCGCCGCCCGCTGAGGCGCTGCGGCTTCTCGCAATGACGGAGGAGGGAGACCCGATTGTTAAAAATCTACATCTAAACCTGCTAAAGTCTGAAAACACGGATGAGAACACTATTAGCCGCTGCCCTACTGGGCCTTGGGTTACAACTACAGCTATCTGCACAAGACCTCCCTACCCGATTTGAGCGCAGCCAGGGCAAGGAAACTGCCACCTACACTGAAGTTATTTCTTATTACCAAACACTGGACAAACGCTTTCCGCAGATCAAACTGCTGGAAATGGGCCCNACNGACGCCGGTTANCCTTTACACCTGGCCATCTACTCTGCCAGCGGCGATTTTGATTTCGCCAGCCTCAGGAAAAAGAACAAACGCATTATACTGATAAACAACGGGATACATCCCGGGGAGCCAGACGGCATAGACGCCAGCATGCAATTGCTGCGCGACCTGGCCCAGGGCAAACAAAAACTGCCGGATAATATCGTGCTGGCGGTGATCCCCCTGTATAATATCGGCGGCGCCCTGAACCGCAGTCCCTATTACCGGCCGGATCAGAACGGTCCGGACGCCTTCGGATCCAGAGGCAATGCCCAAAACCTGGACCTGAACAGGGATTTTATCAAGGCGGACTCAAAGAACGCCCGCTCTTTTCAGCAGATCTTCCAGCTNACCGACCCGGATGTGCTGGTAGACAACCATGTGAGTAATGGCGCTGACTACCAGCATGTTGTGACCTTATTAAGCACCCAGTACGGTAAACTGGGCGGCGTAATGGGCGATTACCTGAAAAAGGAATTTGAACCGGGCATCTACCAGCTGATGAAAGACCGCGGGTATGACCTCGTTCCCTATGTGAACCATTTCGGCGAAACACCAGACAGCGGATGGACGCAATACAGCGACGGCCCCAGGTATTCCAGTGGCTATGCCGCCCTCTTCCATACCTTCGGCTTTGTACCCGAGACGCATATGCTAAAACCTTACCCTCAGCGGGTAAAGGCGACTTATGAGCTGATGGAAGCCTTTATTCAGTTTGTCAGCCAGCACAGCGAGCAGATCAAACAGCTGCGGGAACAGACCAAACAGGCTGTTTTGAACCAGGCATCCTTTCCCCTGGAGTGGAAGCCGGACATGAGCCGTCATAGTACCATCACCTTCAAAGGTTACGCTGCCGGGCATAAGCCCAGTGATGTTTCCGGATTACCCAGGCTGTATTATGACCGCAGCAAACCCTACGAGCGGCAGGTTCCCTTTTACGACTTTGTAACGCCGGGCAATTTTGTGCAGAAACCAGCGGCCTATATCATCCCGCAGGGCTGGTGGGCAGTGATCGATTTGTTGAAAAACAATCATGTGGTGATGCAGCGGCTTGCCAAAGACACGACCATAGNGGTAGAGGTTTACCAGATAAAAGATTACAAAACCGCCCAGCGGCCCTTTGAGAAGCATTACCTGCACAGCCAGGTAAAAACGGAGACGGTTAAAATGCAGCTCGCTTTCCGGAAAGGGGATTATTACATACCGCTTCATCAGAACGCTAACCGGTTCCTGGTGGAGACGCTGGAGCCCAGCGGCGGGGATTCTTTCTTTGCCTGGGGCTTCTTTGATGCTATTTTACAGCCAAAGGAGCATTATTCCAGCTATGTTTTTGAGGATACAGCGGCGGAGTACCTGCGGCAGCATCCTGAACTGAGGAAGGAACTGGAGGCGCGTAAGGCACAGGATAGTGCTTTTGCGAAAAGTGCGGATGATCAGCTGGAGTTTGTGTATGATCATTCGGTGTACGCAGAGCCGGGGTATATGAGGTACCCGGTGTATAGAGTGGTGGGGCAGTAGGTGGATTAAGGGCTGACTAAGCACTTACAGCAAGGGGACTAAGCACTGACCTTACCAGGACTAAGCTAATACTAAATTAACACTAAAGGCATTCGGCGTGTAAACGGCCAGGAAAACCCATGTAGAACTGAAGGTGAGTTGGATGTAAGGTGGACTTGAGGTGGACTTGATGCGGGTTTAAATTGTATCAGAACAGGAGGTCTCCTGATCAGATTAGGGGCGGAGCCAACCCGCGACTTGTGCAGGTAACCTATCCGCGTCATTGCGAGGAGCAGCGGTGCTAGAGTGGGTAGCGCGACGAAGCAATCTTTTATGTGGATCTTCGCGTAGATCAACACAATTGAAGCCCATATGAGATTGCTTCGTCGCCCCACGCACCGGGCGCGACCGCTCCTCGCAATGACGGAGGCTGAAGACCCGCTCGTTATACGTTCCACTTACCCTCCACATACCCTCCATATACCTTCCACATACCCCCTCTCCCATTACTTTCTACTCCCGCTCCAATAAAATGAATGTGTGCTGTTCCCCAAAGAAGTGATTATAGATCAGAATTCGGCTGAGCGCCCCTGAAGGAAAGGCTTCCTGCATCGGAAACCATTGCTGCGGCAATTGCTGCGCCTTCATGATATGAGCAGCCAGCCAAACGGCAAATGCCCCTGAAGTCTCATATTCCCCGCAAAGATGTTTAAAGGGTACTTGTGGTGCGGAACCCATTACAGCATCCAGCTCCTTATAAAAATGCTCAAAATTACTATCACCATTACGGCCGGTGAGCACCAGGCTGATATCTTCAGGAGATAATTGCTGCTCCCGGAGGAAGGTTCTTAGCCCGGCTGAAACTACAGCAGGAGAAGGTTTGTACAGCATTTTAAGCCCGGCAATACGGGCGTAAGTATGATCTGTTTTAGCAGCAGACAATGAAAAAAACACCGCCCCCTCGCCTGCTATCGTCCCCGGAGACAAAGTTTTATAGAGATCCACGTTATTCACCAGCTCCTTTTTCCAATAACCAATCCGGGATTTTATAAAGAAATGCTCTTCAGACATTTCATCCAGCGCACCGGTGAGGGTATGCGGAGCGCCTTCCTGTAACTGCAGTATACTNTCCAGCAGGGCATGTTCAAAGGAAAAGCCACGGTGAACGAAAGTATTGTTATAGGTAGTGCATTGCTGTGCCACGGCTATCATCCCGTTCACNGCATTGTAAGTGGATTGTATAAAAGGAGTTGGGTTCAGGGCCTTTTCCTCATACTGGCGGATGTCTTTCAGGAAACGCTCGGTATCCTGCAGGCTGCCTTTACCAGTGCCTGTAATAATAGCGCCGGGCACACCCAGGCCGCTATCCTGCAAACATTTTTGCGCCGTGGTAAGGCCCATTTTCAGCAGGCGGCTCATGCGGCGCAGGCTATTAGGCGGAATGAAGGCTTTATAATCCGGCTCTGTTACCTGGAACAGGTTGCTGGTATTATTGCGCAGCGGCTGCGAAAAGAGATCTCCCTCAAACGAATGCTGAGGGGTGATAGCCGCCATACCTTGTATGTAACAATTAGCCTTCATATTTGCTGATCACCAGGGAGGCATTATTGCCGCCGAAGCCAAAAGAATTAGAGATGACAGTTTCTACTGCTTGTCCTTCCAGCAGGCGGGTTTCGGGCACGATAGACAGCTCTTCCATCTTCTCAGAAAAATTAAGATTCGGAAAGATCAGCTGGTGNTGGANAGCCAGTACCGAGTAGATAGCCTCGATAGCCCCTGCTGCGGCCAAAGCATGACCGGTAAAAGGTTTGGTAGAACTAAAGGGCGGCGTCTGGCTGCCGAACAGGCGTTCAAGTGCGCGGCCTTCTGAAAGATCGTTGGGCCAGGTGGCGGTACCGTGCACGTTTACGTACTGCACCTGGTCAATCGTACGGCCGCTCATGGCCAGGGCCTCTTTCATGGCNGTATAAGCGCCATCGCCTTCCGGGGAGGGAGCGGTAGNGTGGAATGCTTCATTGCTGTTGCANTATCCGCTCAGTTCCGCNAGTACCCGGCTGCCATTCCGCTTTACGAGGGTCTCACTTTCGAGCACCAGGTAAGCGGCGCCTTCGCCCAGGTTCAGACCGTTACGGTTGTGGTCAAAAGGGCGGCAGGCTTGTTTGTCGATATTTTTCAGGGAGTTGAACCCGTTGATGGTAAAGCTGGTAAGGGCTTCTGTGCCGCCGCAGATCACGCGATGGGCCAGGCCCTGTTTAATGAGGCGGGCGCCGTACATCAGTGCATTGGCAGAGGATGAACAGGCGGTACTGATCGTGGTGATATAACCCGTAATACCGATCCTGTCTGCAATGCGCTGGGTACAATCCGCACAATCCAGGGTATCGATGTAGCGGAGGAAGTCGCCTTCCTTTGCAGGATCTATAATATCAAAGTAGACTTTTTCCGTATCGCACATGCCTCCTACGGTAGAGGCGTTGATGAAGCCGGTGGGCTCTTCCTGCAGATCGTGGATACCGGCCTGTTGCAAGGCTTCCTGCATGGCAATNAGGCCCAGCAAAGTGGTGCGTGTATATTCAGGTTGGCCTGGTACACCGGCCATTTGGGCCAGCTCTTCGTTGCTGTATTTTACTTCGGCCACCGGCAGGATCTCTTTATAGATGGTGTCGATGAAGCGGGTAAAACCCAGGCCGCTTTGTTGCTGTTGAAGGCTGTTGAGGTTGGCTGCTACCGTGCCGCCAATGGCGGTGATCATTCCCATTCCCGTTATTAGCACGCGTTCCGCCATGATCTGCCCTTTGCTTACGCAGGTTGTTTAGATTGTATGAACTCAGCCATGGATTGTACAGACTGTAAGATCTTTCTTCCTTCGCGGGGGTCTTCCACCTTGATCTGGTAATGCCTTTCGAGNAGTACCATCAGTTCCAGGGAATCGATGCTGTCAAGTCCCAGCCCTTCACCAAATAAAGGGGCATTNTCATCAATATCCTCCGGTTTGGTATCCTGAAGGTTCAATGCCTCAATAATTTGTTGTTTGAGCTTTTGTTTTAATGCTTCCATAATAATTAGTTGGCAATTGGCAGTGGGCAGTAGGCAGTCAGTCTGTCAGTTGCCAATTGATTCAGAGTCGGTAAAAATACAGTTTTACAATTGATTAGAAAATATTTGAATTAGTTGTCAGTTAACAGTTGTAACGGATGTGGACCTGACTGCCCACTGCCCATTGCAAACTGCCAACTACCATCAGCCCATCCGCCTTTTCTCTACCCGGGCTGCTACCAGCAGCATAACCGCGCAAAGTAACAGCAGCTTAAGGGCATTGTCCCATATATGTGCGATGCCTGCATTCCGCAGGTAGATGTTATTGATCGCTTCCAGTCCCCAGTTCAGNGGCGACAAGTGCCCGATGAACTGCATGTGCGGCGGCATNACTTCCAGCGGAACCCATATACCGCCAATGGCGGAAAGGATCACGATAGAGATAGCACCAAAGTTCAATGCCTGGTTGGGCGTTTTAAATACAGTGCCAATAAGTATGCCATAGGATGTGGCCGCCAGGCCAATCGCTACGGCGATGATAAAGGCGGAGAGATGACTGGGCCCCAGCACCAGGCGGGGCAGATCCAGCAAAGGCATCAGGTAGATACCTACCAGTGTCATCAGGTAGAATTGCAGTACGCATATGCCTACAAAGAAGAGCATCTTTCCCGCCAGTACAGCGAGATAAGAGCCGGGGATGAGCTTCATCCGCTCCAGGCTGCCATCTCCCCTTTCGCGGATCATATTGCCAGCGATGGGAATTACGATAAAGAACATCGCGAAGATGGTCCAGGCTGGTACATTGTGCTGTACCGAACTGTAAATGCCTTTGAATTCTTTGGTGGGACCGCTGGCCTGTTCTTCCAGTCCTACAGCCTTGAGCTGTATGGACAGGCTGTCTGCCGCAGCTGTGGAATCTTTGCTACGGATCTGCCGTTGCACCCGTTCCATCAGCATACCGGCTTCCACCTGGGTCAGGAAATTATCCAGGGCCTGGTGAATGCCGCTTTTGAAGGCTTTCTTTACGGCGGGATCGAATAAGATCACTACGTTGAGCGAATCGTTCCGCTGCTTTACCGGTAAGGTGGCGGGCATACCTATACGCGCCGATATTTCGTTCACCACTTTATTGGCATTGCTGACAATGGCGGCGGTGGCTCCTTTCGGGATGAGGATACATATTTTATAATCGCCTTCCGTGACCAGGCGCTGCGCCAGTTCCAGCGTTACGGGCTTTCCATCCAGCGAATCGACAATATTGAACTGACCTGTGCGTTCCAGGCCTTCTTTGACCTGGTGAGCGAGACGGCCGTGGTCATTATCCACCGTGAGCACATCGAATTTCAGTTCCTGGAAATCACGAAAGGGTGCGTCTTCTACCAGCGCCATTACGGTGATCAATACCAGNGGCATGAAGAATAANAGTGCCAGTCCGGTTCTGTCCCTTTTGAGCAACAGCCATTCTTTCTTTATGGTAGCCAGTAATCGTAACATATTAATTAATCCCTCACCGCGTGACCTGTATAATGCAGGAATACATCTTCCAGGTTGCGGCAATCCGGATGCTGTTGTATCAATGTTGATGGTTGTCCCTGTAGTACTAATTTTCCTTCGTCTATCACGGCCACCTCCGTGCAGAGGTCCTGCGCTTCTTCCAGCAGGTGTGAAGTATAGAGGATGCTTACGCCCTGGCTGTTATAATCGCGCAGGAATTCCAGGATCATGCTGCGGGATTGTACATCCACACCTGCGGTAGGCTCGTCGAGGATCAGCAGCTTCGGATCATGCAGCAGGGCGGCAATGATATTGGTACGGCGTTTCATGCCGCCGGAAAATTTATAGATCTCTTTATCACCATTCTTTTCAAGGCCGAAGCGTTCGAGGTATCTTTCTATCTTATCACGCAGGGACTTGCCTTTCAGTCCGTAGAGATTACCGAAATACAGGAGGTTTTCACGAGCCGTAAGCTGCGGGAACAAAGCGATCTGCTGCGGTACGATACCGATCATTCTTTTGATGCGTTCGCGATGCGCTGCATCCTGCGGGAAATTGAACACCTGTACGTGCCCGCTGTCGGCCTTCACCAGTCCGCAGAGGATGGAGATGGTTGTAGTTTTACCTGCGCCGTTCGGTCCCAGTAAACCTGCAATACTGCCTTCCGGGAAACTGAATGAGAGTCCGCTGAGAGAGGGCTCCCAGGCGCCTTTGAAGGTTTTATGCAGCTCTTGTACGGCAATCATATTTTGACTTTCGACAGTTCCTTAAAAAATATCTCTTCCGCTGCAGCGCATTGCATCAGCATTTCNCTGAGCTCGTGATAGGATACATTGTTCACTGCGCGGTTTTTGCACACGCGGCCAGCATTGAATGCGAAGTTGCGCCAGAGGTCACCGATGCGGGTCAGCTCCTGTGAAAGCCTGGCCAGCTCCCGGTTGTTGAGCTTCTCAGCGGCTTCCTGCAGGAAGGCTGCGTAGATAAAACGGAACCCTGCACCTCCGGTACCTATCTCTTCCTGCATCCGGATGATGTTGCCCAGGTAGAGCACGGACCTTCTCTCTCCTACTTTCTCCGGGTAATGCGCCAGGCGTTTGGCCAGGAAGCGCATCCCCTTTACACCGAAGGGCGAGAACGGGATCTTGAGCATGTAATGACAGGCCTGATCTATTCCCTGGCGGATGGGCTTTTCCCATGACACCGATTTGGGCACCTGCAGGGGATAATACATTTTTCCCCTGGGTTCCGGGAAGCCTTTTGCAAAGCGCGCTTCGGCCAGGCTTACCGGATCTATTTCAGTAACTGTATCCATTACGGGATCGCTGACAAGATAGTTGCCTTCGTGCCTGCCATAGATCACCAGGTTATGTGCATTGAAATGAAAACGATAGGAAGGAGGAAAATAAGGCAGGTAGTATACGCTGGACAATACGCCTACGGGAATGCCCTGATCCAGCACATTGTCCAGTTCCTGCATAGCTTTTTCCGGACTGGAAAAGCGCTGCCACTGCATTTTGGCGCCCAGGCGTTTGCATACGCGCTGAAAAATGGNGCCGGGCCATATGCGGTAGGTGGTACCGGGCACACCGTGCACTTTCAGAAAAGGCAGGTGTCCGAAGAAAATGCCTGCGCCGATGCCAAAAGCCATCGGTTCGCTTATAGAAAGACCATAGTGCCGGAACAGGTTTGAAATAACGCCACTCTCACAATGTGCTGTCTGGACATGGTTAAATTGTATCTCGCTCATTACAACAATTACTTTACTTGCTTCAGCTCCTGCACTGATATTTTAAAAGCGGCCGCATAACGATGCAGCATCTTTTCACTTAAGCGGTTAAACACGGAGGGTTTCATATGGCGTTTCACCTGCCACTGGAATTTGCCTACGTATCGGGCCAGCAGCGAAACATTCATGAGCTGTTTTTCCATATAATAGGCAATAGGACTGATCTCTCCGGCCAATACCCGCTGGCGGGCCTTTTCCACTTTTTCGTTCACGTCATCCCATGCCTGGGACATGGCCACGTTCTCGGGTTCCCAGCCAACGCTGGGTACCTGGGTGTATTTGCCAGTATCGTCTACCGCGTAGAAGAGCTGTTTTACAACTCCGTTATGCATGTTATTGCCATCCTGCGGCACTTCATCTTTCTTCATCGGGATGTTTTATAATATGCAATTTAAAGAAATCATACCACGGTCAGATGGGCGTAGGCGTACGAGAAACGTGCGCTTTCGGGCACCATCATCATGATCTGCTGGCCCTTTTTCAGCATGCCGGTGTTCATCAGCTCTTCCAGCATTAAATAAGGAGAAGCGGTGCCAACGTTGCCTACGCGGGTAAGGTTGGTGAACCATTTCTCCTGCGGGATGGCCACCCCGAGGCGGGCCAGCTCTTCGTCCACTTTAGGGCGGAAGAATTCAGAAGACAGATGCGGCAGGAAATAATCCAGCTCATCAATATTGATATTATAGCGTTCTACCAGCTGCTTCCACATTTTTGCGCCGGAGGGCACTATGTTTTTAGCCAGTATGCGGGTATCCTGTTTAAGTGCGAACACGCTTTGCCGGATCCACTCTTCCGGGAGCATATCCCACCAGCCGCGGGTACCGCCATTTTCGTCTTTTACGGCTCCGGCGTACATACAGGTTTCCAGCTCGTGTGCAAAGGAGGCGATCTCCACCCAGTTCACCCGCAGGGAAAGGCCGTCCTCATTGGGTTTGTTCTGCAGTAATGCAGCACAGGCGCCATCTGAGAGCATCCAGCGGAGGAAATCCTTTTCGAAGGCCAGGATCGGATTTTCGCTCAGGCTCTTCAGGTTCTCCGTTTCGGGCTCAAACTTGGTGGCCAGCATGGCGCCGGAGATCCTTTCAGACCCGGAACAGGCGGCATTGGCGGTGTTACCGCATTTGATGGACATGTAAGCGTATTTGAAAGCCTGCATACCAGCGGCACAGGCGCCGGAGGTAGAGACCAGCTCTAACGGCTGACATTTCAGCAAACCGTGTACCATGGCTGCGTGGTTAGGCAGCAGCTGATCAGGTGAGCTGGTGCCGCAGGCCAGCAGCTGGAGGCTGCTGATAGGAAAGGTATCGTTAAACAGCCCCTTGATGGCTGCAGCGGTCAATTGCGCGTTCGTATGGGTGGGGTTACCATTCTTATCCAGTGCATAATAGCGGGTCCTGATCTTGTTATTACCCAGGACCATATGCCTTGCACGGGATGGCTTTCCGTTCACCATACCCAGTATACCTTCAATTTCGTCGTTTCCAACCGGTTCATTGGGCAGGAATTTGGCTAGCCTTGTGATATAAACTTCGTTCATCTGAAAAATTATACTCTTTATGTTGTGCACGCCCCTGCGGCTCAACATGGTCTTGTCCCTCGACCATGCCAGGTCCAGCGCGTAAATATATCATTATTAAAGGATACCTGCCTTCTCAACGCAGGCGCACGCCTCTAAAGTATGCCACTTCCTGCTGCAGTTTATTCCGCTTCACCCTTAATGTGATCATGGAGCTGATCGCGGTAAGGGGGGATAGTGCGACGATCCCCAGCAGCAGCAAGGTACGGTACATAAACAATCGAGGCTGACGTTCAGGGGCGCCGGGTCCACCTTTGGCGCTGATGTAGGCCGACCAGAAACGGAAAGCTTTGATCCCTCTGTTCTCGAGCAGCACCAGGTTGGGTTTCAGTGTAACAGCATCCAGTTCTAACAGTTGTTGGTGCACCTGCTGATAATTGCCGTGCTGCAATGCTTTCCCGATAGGGTCTGCAAAGCGGGCTGCGGCCTGTATATCTTTTTCCTGTACGCCGGCCGGCGGCAAAAAACGGGTAGCTTCCTTTTTCCCTTTTAACAGCCAGCGAACGATGGTGATCACTGATACGAGGTTAGGGGCGGTATCTACCATTGCGATATTGCCTACCAGGTGGGCGTCTATCTGGTACAGGTATTTTTTTACGGTTTCCAGTGCGTTGAGCCACATGTTACGTGCGCCTATCAACGTGATAACGTTTTTTCCTTTCAGCAGGCGGGCGGCTTCCTGGCTTTGGAGGAAGGCGGCAACGGGCTGTGAAGGGGACAGGAACCATGGCTGGAAGGCCAGTATCACCAGGTCGAAGTGGTCCCTTGGGTCCACTTTGAGGGCTTGGATGGCACGGGGCCTGCCCTGTACTGTTTCCGGCATGCTGTCAAAAAACTCCTGCTTACTCCAGGGGAAGGGAAAAGGCTGTACAGGGATGATCTCTTCGTACACAATATCTGCCTGCTGTTGCAAGGGCGCTGCTATCACATCTGCAATCCTTTTTAACTGCCCTGTCTGGGAATAGTATATTACCAGGATCTTTTGTTTAGTCATACAAGAAACCGGAGCTCAACAATCGGAACTGTAAACATACAAATTATTTTTAAATATGTTAGTCGGTGGTCCATAGTCCGTGGTCTATAACATCTCAGGCAGTATAAATGTCTCATGGAAAATGGGTATAACTGGCAGGTATACTCAAAGTGGGGCCGGGGCTTGTGCCTCAGCCAGGTACTGAAGTAACACGAGATCGTTTACAGCAGTACCCAGGCTAAAGGACTTGAAGAAGTTTGTACTTTAATTAAAGCGTTTGCAATAATTAAAGCGCTAAGGTGAGCAAAATATGATAAACGAAATGTTAAATAAAACTTAAGAAACAATTAGTTAATCATGTTCGTTTATCCCAAACTGTTAGGAGCTAGTCTTTTTTAACGGAGCCGGAACCCGCTACCTTGGAGTTTACCTGGGGAGTGCCCTTGTAATGCACGTCGCCGGAGCCTGCAATTTTTGCATCGAGACTAACGCTGGCGTGTACGTTGGCATCACCACTACCGGCGATGGATACTTCTGCTTTTTCAGAAAGCAGCTGCTGGCCTCTGAAATTACCGCTACCGGCGATATCAACATCCAGGTTGCGGCTCTCGCCTTCTACGGATATATTCCCGGAACCGGCAATATTGGCGTCTACTTCGGGGGAGTTAATGGCGCCATCGAAATTACCACTGCCGGAAACACTCAATTTCATGTGGGTATTGTTAGAGAACTTGTTCTCCAGCTTAATGTTACCGGAACCGGCCAGGCCGATGTTCTCCAGTTCGGGAGTGGTGAGGTACACCTTCATGGGCTTAGTAGCATGGATGTTGGTATGCCTTTTTTCGCGTATGATCAGCTTATCGCCTTCGCGTTCGAATTCGATCAGCGGAATGAGATTATCTTCCGCCTCGATAACGGCGGCTTTGGAAGGTCCCTGGGTTAAGTACACGTCCATACTGCCTCTTACAGACAACTCTGTGAACGCGTCAACATTGCGTTCTTCTTTTGTAACGTTGCCGCTGCCTTTTACACGGTTCTGACCGGTAACGTCGCAGCTGGTAAGGGAAACAGTGGAAATGGCAATCAGGGATGCTAGCAGGCAGATTGTTTTCATGTTGAGGAATATTTAGTTATGAAGTTAAAAGATTTTGATTGTAAAAATGTCCCTTGTGCCGGTGGTCTGCTATACTACGATCGAATTTTCCTAATTGTTCATTAGAAATTGGCCTTTATCTTTGCACCACCATGACTGAAAAGATTCTTATCCTCGATTTCGGCTCCCAATATACGCAACTAATTGCACGCAGCATCCGGGAGCTGAATATTTACTGTGAGATCAAGCCTTGCTTACAGCCCATCGCCTGGGATCCATCCATTAAAGGTATCATCTTGTCCGGCAGCCCGTTCTCAGTGAACGACGCCAATGCCCCCAGCGTTGACATTGCCGCCATGGCCAATAAGGTGCCTGTACTGGGTATTTGCTACGGCGCCCAGCTGACAGCCAAGAACTTTGGCGGGGAAGTGGCTAAAAGCAACTCCCGCGAGTATGGCAGGGCTTTTATGGAGCACAGCAACAGGGAAGAGTCCNTATTATATGATATATCTGCCAAAAGCCAGGTATGGATGAGCCATGCTGATACCATTGTACGCATGCCAGACGGCTTTGAGATCATTGCCCGTACGGAAAACATCCCGGTGGCGGCTTTCAAAAGCCATTCCATCACCGCTCACCCCATCCTGGGTCTGCAGTTCCACCCGGAAGTGACCCACTCCCTGGAGGGTAAGCTGATCCTGCGCAACTTCCTGATACACATCTGCGGTTGTAAACAGGACTGGACCCCTGCGGCCTTTGTACAGGAAACCGTGGCCCGTATCAAAGAAACGGTAGGCAACAAAAGAGTGGTAATGGCCCTGAGCGGCGGGGTAGACTCCACCGTGGCGGCAGAACTGATCCACAAAGCCATTGGNCAGAACCTGTTCTGCATATTTGTGGATAACGGCCTGCTGCGCAAGGATGAATTTGAGACCGTACTGGAATCTTACAAACATATGGGGCTCAATGTGAAGGGTGTGAACGCCAAGCAGCTGTTCTACAATGAGTTAAACGGCGTGAGCGATCCTGAAAAGAAGCGTAAGATCATCGGCCGCCTGTTCATAGAGGTGTTCCAGCACGAAGCGACCGAACTGACTGATATTTCCTTCCTCGGACAAGGCACCATTTACCCGGACGTGATCGAATCCGTATCGGTGAACGGTCCTTCCGTTACCATCAAATCCCACCACAACGTAGGCGGCCTGCCGGAGAAAATGAACATGCAGCTGGTAGAGCCTTTGCGTTTCCTCTTTAAAGACGAAGTGCGCCGGGTAGGCCGGGAGATCGGGATCAGTGAACTGTTCCTGGGACGGCATCCCTTCCCCGGACCCGGACTGGCCATCCGCATACTGGGAGCCATCACTCCCGATAAGGTAGCCATGCTGCAGGAAGCAGACGCCATCTATATTGAAGGACTGCGTGAAGCCGGTTTATACGACAAAGTATGGCAGGCAGGTACCATCCTGCTGCCTGTACAAAGCGTAGGGGTGATGGGAGATGAAAGAACCTATGAATTCACTGTAGCGCTCCGCGCCGTTACTTCAGTAGACGGTATGACGGCAGACTGGGCGCATTTGCCATATGAGTTCCTCGCCAAGATGTCCAGCGACATCATAAACAGGGTAAAAGGTATCAACCGCGTTGTGTACGATATCAGTTCCAAACCGCCCGCTACTATTGAATGGGAATGATTTTTGTAATTCAAAGAACGCTATGAGCCGAAAAACCATCAACAAAAAACTGTTAGCTGTATCAGTACTGGCAATGTTCCTGAGCGCCTGTTCGCTTTTCAAGAGCGGTACAGGCACCACCACGAACGTTCCGAAAACAGAAACATCCAAACCGAAAACCGAAGAAAAAAAGAAAGACGAGGAAAAGAAAGCAGATACCAAACCAGCACCCTTTAATGTGCCTGCGTTTGCTAAAGAAGTAAAAAGATCCTCTTACAACGTTGCTTTATTTGCTCCTTTATATCTTGATTCCGTATTTGCCAGCTCTATGGATATTCCCGGACGCACCATGCCACGCTATGTGCTGCCCGGACTGGACTTCTACGAAGGCGCACAGCTGGCGCTGGATACTTTGCGTCAGCAGGGCATGAACCTGAATGTGATCGTATACGACAGCAAATCCCGCCTGAACAGCGTGCCCACCCTGATCCGTAACAGGAACCTGGATGCGGTAGACCTGATCATTGCCTCCGTGAGCAATCCTGAACTGAAAGAACTGTCTGATTTCGCCAGGAGCAAGGAAGTGAACCTGGTATCTGCTACCTACCCGGCTGCCAGCGGTATCAGCAACAACCCTTTCCTGCTGATCACCAACAGTACGCTGAAAACACATTGCGAAGCATTGCAGAACTACGCGCAAACAGGCTTTGCCACCAAGAANATCGTAGTGCTGCGCCGTAACAATAATGTGGAAGCCCGCATGGCCGATGATATCAAAGCGGCTTATGACAANATGCAGAGCGACCGCAAAGTGCGTATCAAAGAAGTGGTATGGAATGAAGGCACTACCGATATGGAACTGTCTCAAAACCTGCTGACCGACCGGCCTAATATCTGCATCGTTACCGCACTGGACGAAGCAGGCGCCAAAGCCATCCTGCAGAAGCTGAGCGTACAAAGCGCTACCTATCCCCTGCATATCTTCGGTATGCCTACCTGGGATGTGATGAAGTTCAAAGAGCCGGAGCTGAAAGGCCTGCAGCTGTACTACTCCACTCCCTACTTCAATGACAAAATGGATGCCTATAGCCGCTTTATCGGCGACTATTTCAAACGGGTGTATAAAGCGCGTCCTTCAGATATGGCGTACAAAGGGTTTGAAGCGGCTTACTACTTTATCAAACTGCTGAACGATAAAGGCGTGTACTTTAACAGCGC
>Ga0055530_10001133_pt1 | contig 20756 bp, 18 predicted proteins | sample Araplavi_mTSA_r2_FD_55009 | JGI IMG/M metagenome (GOLD analysis project Ga0055530, IMG submission 55009) | Arabidopsis root microbial communities from North Carolina, USA - plate scrape MF_Cvi_mTSA_r2 | ecosystem: Host-associated > Plants > Roots > Endosphere | place: USA: North Carolina... | reverse complement strand
CGGTGTTTCGGCAGCCAATACTTTGTTGATCACCCCATCCTCGCACATCAGTCTAGCTGAGGCAATTTCGGCGTACCGGGGCTGAAACCTGGCTGCTGAGTCCGGGTCGGTCAGGAATATTTCGAGTGAAGAGCGGTCTGTGCTGAGTCTTCCTATGGCCAAATGCCTGAAGCCAAGATGCCCTTTGAGCCTTCGGCTTATCGTGGAGATGAGCTGCTGAGGGGTACGGATGGCGGCAATATCGGTCATTAGCGTCAACAGCAGTTCGCGCTCATTCTCCCGGCGGGTGATTTCCTCGCTGTCGAGGATATTGCTCAGGGCCATTGAGAGGTGAGAGGAAAGGATCTCGTAGAGTTCCAATCCATTTTCCTGCGCCCTGGCTCCCCTTGAAAAACTGAACAGGACCAATCCCAGGTCTTTTTTGTCCTTGCGCAGTCTGATGCAGATTTTGTATCTTATCCCGGCAGCAGTTTCTGCTGTCAAGCATTCTGGGACCTGATGGGCAGCATATTCCTGCAGGTCAAATTTTTCGGCAGTGCTGATGCCCATGAGCTGCTCAAAAAAGCTGGCAGCTGCATTGTTGTAGCCCTGGTGGTTTTCTTCGCCCGTGGCCGAAGGGGACTGCTTTATAAAGCTGTCAAAGGTTTGCGGACCGGTTTTAAGCAGGATGACCGCATGCTGGAAACCCAGGAAGTTTTTGAGGGTTGAATCCAGTAGCCTCCCCATATCCGCTCTTGTGCGCACCCAGGTGATCTGGGCGCCTATCTGGGAAAGGAATTCTTTTTCCTGTGTTTTTTTTTGTGCCGCACCTGCGCTACGTATATTTTCAACGGCGATGGAAAGCTGATGGGATACCCCTTTGAGCAGTTCGAGCTGGTAAGGGCTGAGCTCCTGGCCATCGGCAAGGCATACTGCCCATATGCCCATTATCTTTGAACCTACCCTTAGACTGGCCATTACGATTTTCCTGATGCCCAGTTCGAGGTTCATCTGCATGTAATCTGCAAGCTGCTGGCGCGCTGCTAAGAGTTCCAGATCGAATACCAGCGGGTCATTGGACAGGAGCACCTTGGTGAATACCGGATCGCTGATGGGCATGCGTTCGGCGATTACCTGTTTGTATTTGGGGTGGAAGCGCACCATCGAGTCTGCATCATCCAGCATGCCTGTAACGGTCAGCTGGTCCTGGTCCACGGCCATGACAAACTGATGGGAATAATTAAAGAGAAGTTTCAATTTTGAATTGATGACTTTGAGCAGGGTAGTGCTATCTCTGTTGAAGGCAATATCGGTGCTGATCGACTGCAGGATTTCGCGCTCCTCTCCCTGGATCTTGATCTTGTAAAGTGCGATTATTTTGACCAGGGTTGTTGAAATGTGATCGATCATTACCTGTAAATGGGCTTTTATGGCATCATTGACTGGCTTTCCCTTGGCAAACAGGAATATACAGTTCCCCAATACTTCTCCCTGGGCCTGTAGGTTGAAGAGGATGCTTTCCTTACCGTTTCCCCAGTGTCCTTCCCTGAGATACGGAGATACCGCCCTGCTGTGGATGAGTTGCTCCAGATCTGGCGGGGAGGCGATTCCGGCCGTGAATCCTTCGGTGTCGATCAGGTCGTCCAGGGGCAGGGTGCTCACCTCAAGGGACTGTTTGAAAGGAAAGCGAGCAAGATGGCCTTCTGAATCAAAAAAGAGGTTTTCCATCGAACTTTTATGGGAATCAAGCAGAAAGATTGTGCAGTCACTATAACCGATGAATGGTTTGAGCATGCTGTCCATCAGGTAGCTGAGCTGTTTATGGTCCTGAACTTCTACCAGCGCACGGGCAAAGTTCCTGGCAAATTCCTGCCTTTCGAGTTCCATGGGAAGTGCCTGGCGAAGTAGAAGCTGGCTGTAGCGGTGCACGAGCTGGGCGCCCAGTTGCTGTGATGTTTCCGGGAGCTGGGCGATCTGGTTTGAAAATCCCAATGCGATTACCGCCCGGCCTTCTCCCTCAAGAGCAACCGGTATGAGTGCAAGGGATGATAGCTGCCGGCCCAATGCTGCAGAGATATCATCCAGTTCCGCCCCTCGGCATATCCCGGTCTGATTCCCTGCCTCAAGGGCCAGTGTCCTCACCAGAGGCAGGGCCTGTGCCATGCCGGTCTGAGCTGTCCCGCAATGGTCCTGGAGGGGTGCACCCGGCCCGTTTGAGTCACTGAAGATCAGCCAGATAAAATCGGCTTCCAGTGTTGCTGAGAAATCGTCCATGGCCTGGAGTAATCTGGGTTCAATACTGCGCTGCAAAAAAGCGTTTCTGTTCAAAAAGTCCATCATCTGAAATTAATAGTCTATATTAGCCTGGGGAAGGGTCCGTGCCAGTTTTGAAAGCGTTTCGGGCATTGACTCTCTCCAGGATATCCTTTTGCGGTTTGATCTTTATGCTACAGGATCAACTCTGCGCCTTTTGGTTATGATGGGATAAGCCCTTAATGCCCGACTTTCAAAATTAAACACCAGAACAATCCGCTTACAGTCAAAATCATTCCGATTGCTGCCATGCGCTGTCTGTTTCTGGACGGGCAGCGGGGCAGCAAACAGCTGTTTTCCGGACTGTTTAACTATTAATCGCACAGGGTAAGGGAAAGTACCACGCCATTTTTTATTTTTTTTATTGGCCGGAATCTACCTAAAGCTGTCCAAAGTGTCTGCGGTAGAGGTGTGGGGTTGTTTTGATCAGTTTCATGAAAATCTTGCGCATGGCGTCTGCGCTGCTGAACCCGCAGTGGGAGGCAATGCGGCCCAGTGGCTCACTGGAATATTCCAGGTAGCGCTTTGCGGCCTCAATCCGGATTTTCTCTACATATTTCGCCGGGGTAATCCCCAGTTCGGCGCGGAAGATCCTGGCAAAATTCCTTGGGCTCATGATGGCGTGCCGGGCAAGCACCTGATTGCTTAAATCCTTGCTGATGTTTTCCCTGATCCACAATTGCAGTTCATGTATGGGTTTTTTCACCGCTTCCTGATCAAGCAGCAATGCACTGAACTGGGACTGGTTGCCGGTTCGTTTGAGGTATAAGACCAGTTCTTTGGCTACCTGGATGGCCACTGCGCGCCCGTTGTCCTCTTCGATGAGTGCCAGGCAAAGGTCTATGCCTGCCGATGCTCCTGCCGAGGTGTACAGATTATCGTCTTTGACGTATATGGGGCCGGACTGGACCGAGATCTGGCTAAAAAGCTGCCCGAGCTGGTGTGTATTCATCCAGTGTGTGGTGGCCTTGCGGCCATCGAGCAGTCCCGCCTTTGCCAACAGAAAAGCCCCCAGGCATACTGCCGCTATCCTGCCGATGTGGTGATGGTTCGACTTTAGCCATGCTGCCAGCTCGGGCTGGCTGTCCCAGTTATAATCCATCGAGAATCCCCCGATGATGAGCGTATCGATGGGGAAGCCGATATCGTAAATGTTCTGGTGGCAGGAGATCACCAGACCTGCGCTGGTGCGTACCTGCATATTTCGATCGGCAGAAACTACCGAGATGTCATAGCTACAGCTTTCCCTTCGCTTTGACATTGCTTTTACCCGGTTGGCATTGTGGAAAACGTCCATTGGCCCAACGATATCCAGGGCCATTGCGTTGGGCATCGCGATGATCACTATTGTATGTTTTTTCATTGCATATTCGCATGTCTTGTGGCTGATATGGGACAAAGAATCTCTGCGGGGATATTTTAAGGCTCTCTACAACCCAAACGTTCCCTTTGCAGAGGGTTCCTTTGTCAGTTGGGCACAACCAGATATGCCCAGGAGCTGCTTTACAAAACAGATTCCAAACAAACAAAATACTGATAAACAGCAATTTAAAACTACTACATCAATTTTGAGCAGCCTAAATTCCGTTATCTGGGCCCCAGCAGACGATATATCGTCAATGTTTCAGGGCGGGATAAGCTGAAAAGCTGCTTCTGGCCTCTGAGCTGAAAGCCGGTTCTTTTGTTGCACCCTTGCCCCATGAGGGAGGGAAAGCCGGTTGCCAAGCGCAGACAGACGATATTTCGTCACCTTGCTGTCCATCAGCGCCATCTCGCTATCCCATCGTTTTTAAAAACAACATAAATAGCTTATTTTCAATAATTTAGTTTAAGGCACGGTTTTATCATATGTCTGTTAAAACCTAATCACCATGTATAAGCTTAAAGTTGGAACGGTCAGCGATGTTGAGGATATATTTTCGATAATCGAACGGACCTGGCTGGAGGGCCAGATGGGCCGGTCACAACGGATGGAACTCATCAAGCGGCTGAATATTGCACACTCGGTTACCAAAATCAAACTGGAGATCCTCAACGCTTATCAACGGTATATCCTTATCGAGGAAAAAAACTGCCCGGTTGCTTTTGCTTCCTATTCCCTCAATGGCCATCATCCCCCTGATTTCCGTATCCATAAAATCTATAATTTACCGGGCAGCGAAGGGAAAGGCTACAACAAGATCCTGATTTCCCATATAGAGGCACTGGCTATGGAAAGAGGGAGTGCGAAACTTTCTGTTTTGGTCAGACAGCGGGAAAAAAAGGAGTATTTCGAATCCCTGGGCTTTAGTGCAAGTCTATGCCAGGATACTGGGGTAAATGCTGAGCTGGAATTCACTATGGTAAAGCAGCTTCGTTAGGCCCTGTTTTTCTCCTTAACCCATTTTGATCCTGCACAGGCCGGCGGACGTTCCGTATTGCGGCTGGACCAGGCCGAATATTCTGCCTCCCAGCCTTTCCGTTGTCTTTTCAGGGACCGGCTTGGTGGGGCGAGGAGTCCGATCCGTCCATTCCCGGGCGTGCTGTTTTTTTATTCCGGCGGCAATGCCCCCGGTAAGCACCGATAGCTTCTCCAAGGTTACGAAATATCGCTAAGAGAGATCTCTCCGACTGTATTCCGTCACTCAAAAATACCATAACATACTGAACAACAAATAATTAAACAAGTGGCATGATATTATAGTCTGGGCTATCAAATTTAAGACTATGACACAGCAGTCCGTTAGCTACAGCGCGCGCAACACCCAATCAGAAAAAAAAACTGCAGGGGGAAGCAATAATGCCCTTCTACAGGTCCCGGGGTCCAGTGGAAGAGCTGACCGGGGCGCCCTCTGGCCGATCCTTGCAGGATCGGTTCTTCAGGCTTTAAGGCTTGCCGGGAATAGCTCTCCCGGGCATGGGAAGACCAAAACTCCCCGGGGAGTCCCACCTGATTTTGGGGAGTGCCTGAATGCGTACCAGCTGGGCAGGCTAACTTACCGGTGTTGAGCGGTGCTATCTGCAGTAGCCACCCTGCCGGCAAAATGGTTATAGAAATTTGGCGCCCTCCAGACAAAAATCAAATCCAAAGAACTTAAAATTTAGAAAATATGCTTCCCTTTCAAAATCTGATTGAGATAGACAGAGAACAATCGACCCCTGTTTTCAGACAGATAACAGACCAGATGACTGCGTTAATCCGGGAAGGCAGCCTCAAGCCCGGTGTCTTTCTCCCCGGTACCAGGCAGATGGCGCAGCTGCTGGGCCTGAACAGGAAAACGGTTATCAAATCCTATGATGAGATGCTTGCCGAAAACTGGATAGAGACCATTTTGCGCAAGGGTTACCGCGTGATGCTGGAGCTTCCTCTGATCAAACCCAGGTCTTTCCATCCCCGGACCTCATTCGCCCTGGAACCAGAGCAGGATGGTCACTTTTGGCTTCAAAGGCAGCCCGATGACCAGGCCCAGCGGGAGGTCCGCAGGTCGGACATCCTCATTGATGATGGTTTCCCCGATCCTGCCCTCTCTCCTTACCGGGAGATCACCCGCCTGTATGGCGAAGATGGCAGCCTGCTGTCCAGGCGTCTGCTGGGCATAAGGCCTCAAGGGGGATCTCTGGAATTGAAGGAGGCCATGAGCGGTTTTTTGAATGATTCCAGGGCACTTAATATTTCGGCCCGGGAGATTATGATTACCCGCGGGGGGAAAATGCAGCTGTATCTGGCGGCCAGCGTACTGATCAAAAAAGGGGACAAGGTGGCGATCTGTAAGCATACCGACAAGCGCTCGCGGGAAATATTCATCCATGCCGGGGCTGAGCTGATTGAACTGGAAAGCGACAGGGAAGGCATTGACAGCCGGCATTTGAATCAGGTCCTCCAAATCCACAGAATTGCGGTGCTTTATCTCAACCCACATTGCCATTATCCGACTACGGCACTGCTCAGTGCCACCAGGCGGCAGGCTATACTGGAGTTGATGAAGGCCAGGGATTTCTGGATCATTGAAGATGATATGGGCTATGATTTTCATCACAACAATTCACCTATCCTGCCATTGGCAAGCTCGCCGCATAATGGAAAACTGATCTATATCGGATCTTTTGAAAGGGTGATTGCCTCCGCCAGGGGCGTGGGTTTCCTGGTAGCCTCTCCACAGATTATCCAAAGGGCAGTCAGCCTGCAGGGGCTTATCGATCCCTTTGGGGACCCTTATATGGAGCAGCTGCTCACCAGGATGATTTTGGGAGGAACCCTGGAGCGTTATATCCTGCGGGCAAGGAAGATGTATGCCCACCGCTGCAGTTTACTGTGTGATCTGCTCGAAGGTCGTCTGTCCAGGTACGTCCAGTTTGAAAGGCCAAGGGCGGGGCTGGCCGTTTACCTCTCCTTTAGGCAAGGCTTTCCGATGAAGCGCTTTATTGCCGAGGCGGCAAAGCTGGGGGTTTATTTCAGTACCGATGAGCATGACCAGTTGTCCTTCAGCACAGAAAACGCGCTGCGGCTTGGCTTTGCTTCTCTTTCTGTGCAGGAGATGGAAAAAACAGTTGAGGTGATGCTACGCTGCGCTCAGCTGTTGGAATCCGGTCATAGAAAATATCGGCTTGAAACCGTCCCGATATCCGCTATCAGTGCTTAAATGCAGTAAAGGGCTTAAGGGAAATTAAGGGCATTTATCCGCGGTAAATGCCCTTTTATTATTTGATGTCCGGGTATTTTTGCCCGGCTAGTAGGCAGAGAAAGCCCGTTTGGTTATAATGGAGATGGGTAGTCCCACCAGAACCATATGCCAGATGATGCTGATCGCTGCTGCCGAGGTCTCAAAAGGTGCTGGAGGTACCTGCGTGAGCGGGATGATGATTATATTCATCACGATCCAGATAACTGCGCCAAAAATAAAGCCGGAGAGTACGGGCCTTGAACGCAGTATCCTGAAATTGGGGAAAAGGTAATAATAGATCCCTGCGATGGCAAAGGCGATGAAAAAATGCAGGAAAATCCCCAAAATAACCATGGGGGTGCCGCCGGCAAAGGCTTCGGGGCCGTAGATCCCCGTGGCGATGAATTTCATGACCTCCGCTGGCGAAAATCCCTGTTTTAGATAAAATACGGTGCATGCGGCAATGGCATCGAGCAGCCCTGAAACTGTTCCCGACCAGAATATGGCGTACAGTGGGGAAACCTGCCGGGAGACGCTGGTGGTGTGGGTGTTTTTTTTCATGATATGGATTATGGTTTTAAATGTTCAATTGCTGGTGTGCTGTGGTATGCAAGCTTAACAGGAACGAATTCAACGCATACCAGGTCCGGGTACAGGCGGAGCTGTCTGGTTGCGTAGGGACAGACCGAGGAGATGCGCAGTCTGGCCGATCGGCAGTAGCGGAGCAGTCCGTTGAGCAGCGCTCTGGCGTGCCCCTTTCCCCGGAAAGGTTCACTTAGGAATGTATGGTAGATCCGGAGCTCTCCGGTCTGGATTCCAACCAGGATCTCTCCTACCTTATGCTTGTTGGTGTATAGGTTGAAAGCAAATAGTTCTGTATCTGTGGGTTCGAATCTTACTTCTGTCATTAGTCTGTAGTTTTGTGCTGCGGATAGTCCCGCTCTCGCCATGGAGATGTGACAGTAATCCAAAGGCCGTGCCTTAAAAACAACTACCTGAATATCAAAACCTTATATTGAACCGAAATAATACTCATGCGCTTTATTTCGTGGTTTCAGGCCGATAAAACGATATATCGGCCAACAGTGTGGCTTTAGTCAGGCTTGGTCCAGCCTTGTCATTGATCAAAAATGGGACAGCCGATAAGCCGTCCCATTATGGTTTAGATGAGAAATTGAGGTGGTATTTATAGAACCTGCATTACAGCAACAGACTCTTTTGACACCTGCCATCCTGCTGCTGATTTTTCCCAGACCAGGGTAAAAAACATACGTTCCATACGGCCGTATAGATCCATGGTACGGTCTAACACGACCATAGCGAGGTTCTCATCCGCCACAGCGTAATGAAAAGTTGCCTCCTGTGATAATGGAGCTGCTTTTTTATCGCTCATGCCTTGAAAAAACTCCAATAACTGTTTTTTGTTGGTGGTTTCAACCTTACCTGTTTCATCTACTCTGACCAATAGCAGTTTATCGGAATAGATCTTATCGATGTAGTCCATATTGTAGGTTGTCGCATTATGGATAAATTCTTTGGTGAGTGAGATTAATTGTTCTGTGTTCATGATGTATTGTTTTTTTAAAATTTATGTTTTAGCTGTTAACTTACCGAAACCCCGCCATCTACCGGAAAGACGACCCCGGTCACCCAGGAAGACCCTGATTCGATGAGCATCGCGGTATTGGCCACGATGTCCTCTACGCTTCCCCTACGCTGCAGGGGGATGCTGCTTTTTTCGCTTTGGTGAATGGCCTGGATGATTTCCGCAGGAAGGCCTGCATTTGCCAAAACAGGCGTATTGGTCGGCCCCGGTGCGATCGAATTGACGCGGATGCCCAAGGGTGCAAGTTCTATTGCCCAGATTGAGGTGAGCATGTTCAGTCCTGCCTTTGCTGATCCATATGCGCTGAGTTCGGCAAAAGCCTTGATGCCGTGACTGCTGCTGATGTTTACGATCTGACCTCCGGTTGCCTTTAAAAACGGGATGCAGGCGGAGGTCAACAGGCTCGGGGAAATCAGGTGCACCCGGTACATTTCTTCCAGGTCCCTGCGGTTGATCTTGTCGATGGGTGTCAGGGCGACATGTCCGGCGTTGTTGATCAGCACATCCAAACGCCCCTGCCAGTTTTGGGTGATGAAGTCTGTGATCTGCTGCTCCTGGTCTTCTTTGAGACTATCGTATACCAGGCTTTCCAGCCCTGGGAGTTCTTTGCCCAGCGCAGCAAGTTTTTCAGTATTGCGGCCGGTGATGAGTACTTTCCAGCCTCTTTTGTGAAAGTGTCTGGCGATCCCTTCTCCTATTCCGGAAGATCCGCCTGTTATCAATATGTGCTTGTCCATGTTCTGTGAATTATTTTTATGCAAAATAAAAACACAACAACAAGATCATCAACAACTTACCCTGAGGTAAGCTACTAACCCCGGCGTTTGGTTTGCTCAAATCCAAAGGGTTAAGAAATACCTTATTTTTTGTTTTAACGCGGTGCTGACAATTGTTCCGGCCGCGGAGGCCTGCAGACTGAAGCTATTGCTGCCGATAGTGGGACAGCAGCTAAATTTCCTGGTGGGCTTTTTTCTCGATGTAGGCCCTTCCCCAGGAATCTAAGGCCAGGAATACCTCTTCCAGGGATTGGCCTAAAATGGTCAGTTGGTATTCAACCCTTGGAGGAACCTCGGGATAAACCATTCTGGAAACAATGCCATCATTTTCCATTTCACGAAGCTGTGCACTGAGCGTTTTTTCGGATATATCACCAAGTAAGCGCGCCAGACTGGAGAAACGCAGTGCCTGGGTATTTCTAAGTGCTTTATATATTTTGAGTTTCCATTTGCCACCTATGATAGATAGCGCGGCCTCAACGGTACATTCGGCACTGGGATTATGCTCGCAACTGAGTGTGGTTTGTCGATTATAGCTCATAGGAGGATATTGTGCTGCAAAATTACTGCAAATTATACAATTAGCCAAAGGCCCCAGTGCGGTGCAGCACTGGGACCACGGCTGATGGAAAAAACCGCGGAGGGCTCTAGCTTTTGATTATTTTCCTTCTGCAGCCTCGATAATCACTTTGGCTACGGCATCGGGATGTGAAATAAAGATCACGTGGCTACCTTTGATTTCGGTAGTTTTGCTGTTGGAGCGTTTATAAAGTCTTCTTTCGGTATCCGGGTTGATGCTTTTGTCCTCTGTTGCCACAATAGCATAAGATGGTTTGGTTCTCCAGGCGGCCGCAGTGAGCTTGGTCAAAAAAGCAGGACCGTAGATCGGTTTTTGGGAAGCGTACATAAATGCAGCATCGGCCTTGTTGACATCGGCGCAAAAGCCTGCATGAAATTTTTCCTGATCATAATAAACAAAGCCTTTCTCATCAGGGGCCAAAATACCATTTTCGGGTGCTACAGGAGCTGAGGTAGCCCATTGAAGGGTGTTTTCTCCCTGATCTGGCTGGTGAGCTGCAACGAAAACCAGTGCTGCCGCATTCTGGTGTACACCGGCTTCACTGATGATCACTCCTCCCCAGGAATGGCCTACCAGCACGCTGGGACCATCCTGCTTGTCAAGGGCTCTTTTTGTTGCCTCGACATCCGCCTCCAGTGAGGTAAGGGGCTCTTGTACGATGGTTACCTTAAATCCTTTTTTCACCAGGATGTCGTGTACACCGCGCCAGCCCGAACCGTCTGCGAAAGCGCCGTGAACGAGCACCACGTTTTTGATTTTGGGTGTCTGTGCATGTGATTGAAAGGGCAACAGTGCCGCAGCGAAAAGTAAAAGCAATGTATTTGCTATCGATTTGAATTGTGTTTTCATTGTTTTGATTTTTAATTGTGAATTTATATGTATTTAAAATGTGCTGATTGTTATCCGGCCGCTCCGACCAATCTGGTCTGTATTGCCATTCATTCCAGGTCCGGCCAAAACCGATAGTCAATGGGTGTGGCCTTGTCCGGATTTCCCTGTTCATTCCTTGTAATTTTTTTTGACAAAGTTCGTCCGGACAGCTGGCGGCGGCAATGGACAAAACAGGTTCAACGCTGTACTATTCCCCCTTGGCCCTCTTGGGGACACCTTATGTTTTTTTGCTGTGCTGGCCTTTTTGGGTGGAGCCCCCGGGATTATCATACTGGTCCAGTCGATGGTGTATTGGGCAGTGTAGTTTTGCAACAGATCGTAAAAAAACATGAAACTTTATACCTATACCCAGCTGGCAACAAGAATTGCGCTCGCTTTGGCCACGGCCAGGCCGCTCGATCCCTGCAAGGGTCAATGTGCCCGGATCGATATGGAAGAACTCTGGAGCTGGAAGCTCCCTTTGTACCAGCTGCTCGGTGCTCCCGATGCCGGGGTAAGTGCTGCGGCCAGCTACGCGCTGGATGTGGCAGGCCTTGGCCTGGGCGTTGCATTATTGTTAGGGTATCATATTAAAAGAGCTTCTCAGATGACGGCTGCGCTGTGGCTGTTAAGTCTGGTATGTGCAGCTTACGCCGGTATCGGCGATGCTATCCTGGGCAGTGCATTTTTCGTATTCTTTACCGCAGCGGTAATCTTAAGCCGCGACAGGCATTATCCCTGGAGCCTGGATGCGCTGTTAACAGCCGGTATCCGGAGCGCTTAAAATACAATGTCTACTGGGGGCTTCATCTCAGCCCGAGGGGACAAATGTACAGTATTGTTCACCTTAGGTGCATTGCGCTGCGGGTGAGTGCAGGATAACTTTGTGATAGATATTAATCAATATAAATGCAATGAAAATTAACTATTATTCAAAAAAACTAATGATAGCTGTGACGGTACTGGCCGGCAGTATCGGATGCGTGAGGGCTCAGGTGGTAGATCCGGCGAAGGACCCCCAAATTGAAAGTAATGTAAAGGCCTTTTTAGGCGTGCTCAATTCATCCGGGGGAAAACCCATAGAAGAGCTGAGCCCGAAAGAAGCCAGGGCGGTACTTACCGGCGCTCAGGAATCTGTGAAATTTGATTATGCCGATATTACCGTAAGTGAGCGCAAGGTCCCATCTGGCTCTGGCGCGGTTACCGTTCACATTGTAAAGCCGGCGGGGGTTAAGGGAATCCTGCCAGTTTTTATCTACATTCATGGTGGAGGCTGGGTGCTTGGGGATTTCCCGACCCATAAAAGGATCGTGCGTGACCTGGTGGTGGCCGCTAAAGCGGCAGCGGTGTTCGTGGATTATACCCCTTCTCCCGAGGCGCATTATCCGGTGGCCATCAATCAGGAGTATGCAGTACTCGAATGGGTAGCTAAACACGGAACCCAGATCGGTGTAGATCCTGCCAGACTTGCTGTGGTGGGCAACAGTGTGGGTGGCAATATGGCTGCTGCGCTTTGTCTGATGGCCAAGGCGCGCAAAGGTCCGAATATCAGACTACAGGTACTTTTATGGCCGGTTACCGATGCCAACTTTGAAACCGTTTCCTATAACCAATTTGCGACAGGACGTTTCCTGACCAAAAAGATGATGCAATGGTTCTGGGATAATTATACCACTGATGCAAATCAACGCAGGGAAATTTACGCCTCTCCATTACAGGCAAGTCTATCCCAACTCTCGGGGCTTCCTGCTGCGCTGGTAATGGTTGCGGAAAATGATGTGCTGCGTGATGAAGGTGAAGCGTATGCCAGAAAGCTCGATCAGGCCGGGGTGAAGGTAAAATCGCTGCGTTATAACGGCATGATTCATGATTGGGGCCTGCTCAATCCGCTGGCTGAAGTTCCGGGCACGAAGGCTGCTATGCAGCAGGCAGGGCTGGAAATTGCAGCGGCATTGAAATAAACAAAGATTTAATTCCTATCCATCGTTGGGGCTCCATCATTATTTTGATGGGGCTCTTTTTTTTGATGCCCGGATGGCACCAATTGACCAGATGTTGTCCTTTTTGGTAAGCTTTATCTGGCTAGTTTAGTCCGCAGCAGCGTGCAGGTTTGGACTTCTTGCTTTTGAATGCCGGACCTGCCTGTTTAAATCGATAGTTGAAGTGAAAAAAAGTCCAGTTACAAAAATTCCCCTGCCGGGCGTAAATGCGCAAAGCCTGCGTGAGTTATTATTGGCGCTCAGTACCGATATTGCCCTTATTAACAACCTTACTGATCTTCTCAAAAGCTTTTCCGGCAGGCTGGCCGGACCTTTGGGCTTTGATCGGCTCCGGGTTTTCCTGAAGGGCCCCGGTGAGGGCAGCCTGGATACGTTTGATTTTGAGCCTTCGGGCAAAAAGCTTCGTCAAAGACGCCTTAAGGAAGGCTTTTTGCCATTCACCGACCCGCTGTACAGCAAAATCGTATCCAGTAGAGGGCCTGTGGTCTTAGAGGCGGATCAGTTCACTGAAGATTTACTGCTTTCTGAACCCATCCTCAGCGGCAGGCCTTCATTGGGCCTGATCTCGCAGCGTCTTGGGCCGGAGCAGGCGGCTAGCGGCTTTATGGTCTTATGCTACACTCGGCCTGTGCAAATTGACAAGGGAAGCGCCCTGCTACTGGAGGCGGCGGGGAATATGCTGGCTGTGGCGATCTCGCATATAGATGTCCATCGGGCGGTAAGGGATCTGCTGGATACCAAATCCAAATTGCTCGGCTTTGGTATCGAGCTGCGCAGGGAGAGTTCGGCCGGGAAACTGTCCGAAATGATCTCCCGTCAGTTTAAAGACCTTTTTTCCAGGGAGAAGTTCATGGTCAGCGTACTGGATGAAAGCGGCTCTGATCACCGGATCTTTTTTCATAACCTGCCCGAAGGAATTCCCCCAGGAGCAATCAGTGAGCGTTATGGGGTCCGGAAGGGCATATTTGCCCGCCTGTTGACCTCCCCCTCTCCTGTTGAATTCTCCCTGAAGGAACTGTGGCCTTTAGCCGAAGGTTGCCCTACAGGAACCTGCAAGGAAGGTAAAGCGCGGGGCATGGTGGGAACGGTGATGAAGCTGGGCAGCGAGGTGGTCGGTTTCCTGCTGTTTTTTGATGCCTGCATCTCTGATTTTGCTCTTGAGCTCCAGCTGCTGGAAAGTATGGCCACCCAGATTGCCATGGTAGCGGTCAACATGGTTTCCCAGGCCAGATTAAAGGAGAAGTTGCTCGAGATCGATCGGTACCGCCGGCAGCTGGAGCTGGACAAAACGGGTTTGGTACAGGAGATCAGAACGCTCAATAACGGCACTGAAATGATTGGCGATAGCACTGCCAGTGCGAAAGTGCTTGAGCTGATCGCGGATGTGGCCGGCAGTGATACAACAGTGCTGATCCAGGGAGAGACCGGTACTGGCAAGGAACTGGTGGCTCGGGCCATCCATAACAATAGCCCAAGGCGGGACAAGCTGATGGTCAGGGTGAATTGCGCTGCCCTGCCTTTGAGTTTGATTGAAAGCGAGCTTTTTGGCCACGAACGGGGAGCCTTTACCGGTGCTGTCGAACGCAGGCCAGGCAAGTTTGAACTTGCTCAGGGCGGAACGATTTTTTTGGATGAAATTGGGGAGATGCCTTTGGAGGTACAGGTCAAGCTGCTCAGGGTGCTGCAGGAAAAAGAGGTCGAGCGCATCGGGGGCAGTGCTCCGCTCAAGGTTGATGTGAGGATTATTGCCGCTACCAACCGTGACTTAAAAAAGGAAATGTCCGCGGGACGTTTCAGGCAGGATCTTTTTTACCGCCTTAATATTTTCCCTATCGCTGTTCCCGCACTGCGGGAACGTCCCGGGGACCTTAACGCGCTGGTGCCCTACTTTATCGGGAGGTATAGCAAAAAATTCGGCAAAAAACTCCTGGGCATCAGTCCCGGGGCGATGGACAGCTTGAGAAAATACCACTGGCCGGGAAATATACGCGAAGTGGAACATTGGGTAGAAAGGACTGTGCTGCTCACCGGCGGAGAGCTCATCGACCATAAGCTCAGTGTGCCCTTACTGGAAATCACCTCTCCCGGCGCTGAAGCCGAGCTGCTCAAGACGATCGATCAAAATGAGCGTGAGCACATTATCAGGGTGCTGAAGTACTGTGGCAACAGGGTATCGGGCAAGGGCGGTGCGGCAGAGATACTGGGTGTTCCCCCATCGACTTTGAATTCGAAGATCAAACGCCTGGGCATCAAAAAGTAAAAAGCTATGGCTTTTTGCTGATTTTTGGGGCCGGTGGGCAGGACCGATGAGCTTTGTATGGCTACCTATCGCCGTCTTTAGCGTGGGGATAGCTTTACTATCCGGTGTCTTTATTTCGCGACCGCTTGCCAAATCGCGATATGAGATGGCGAAATCAGCTGACAGAAAACAATCAAAACACTAATAATCAATAAATTAAACAAAAAGGCACAGGTATTGTCCATGGTGGGCCAGATCAACATCGTTAAACTGGTCAGAGCAATACTATGGAGTCAATGTTGTTTGATGTGCTGCAAATCCTGAAAATAAGCTGTAGCGGACTGATTGCTTTTTTGGTGATCAGGGAAAAAGTGTCTGCCCGGGAAATTATCCGCCGGCCGGTTGCGGTGCGGGTGGGAAGATGCCTGATGGTGGGCCTGATGCTGGCCTCACAGGGCCTGGGCATATTCCTCTTTATGGCAGACAGGGACTCTCGTCGCAGCATGGGCAGGTTTTCCCGGCCACTGGCAGGCGCTGGCGGGGCAGCCGGTAAAGTCGATGCAGAATACCCCGCCAATGCCAGGCGAGCAGGCGGCAGCCGTGCTTTCAGGTGTTGCAGGATCAGGCCAGTTAAGATGGGTGATCGGTAAGAGATTGTACAAATAAATTTAAAATGTAATCATGAACCTGATATACAAAAATCATTCTGAAGCCCCGATAAAGGGCCTTTATCCACAAAGCGGGATCCATACCGATGCGGATAAATTCGGTATTTATGATTTCCATTCCGGTGGTCCGCTGCTGCCTTATCACAAGGGAATGACCAAGATCCTTTACTTGAGGGCGGGAAGCAAACTCAGCATCGATCTGAAAGCCTACATCTGTGAAGAGGATGAAATCTATTTTTTGCGTCCCGATCAGTATCTGCAGCTTGATGCCCATAGTCGGGGAAGCATGCTCTATTATACCAGCCAGCTGTATCTGGCCGACCTGGAAGATCAGGAACTGCTCTATGGGGGATTGTTGTTCAACAGCATCCGGGATGAGCTCAGCCTCAAGCTCAATGGAAATCTTGCTGTGGCCATACTTTATTTTTTTGAGGCGGTCCGCAATGAAATCGCTGCTGCTGAACTCAATCAGGAGTCCATGGTCAGGGGACTGATCAAGCAGTTGATCGTGCTTTCGCTGCGGGCCTGGAAAAACCAGTATGCAAAACTGGAGCTTGTCAGCCCTGAAGCTGATTTTACCCGTCTTTTTGACCGTCTGGTAGAGCAGCACTTCCGCACGCACCACACTGTGGCCGCTTATGCCAAGATGCTGCAGATTACCCCAAAGGCGCTGACCAAGCGTTTTGGCAAATGTGCCAAGTGTACCCCGAGCGAAATTATCCGCAAGCGGCTTGTGCTCGAGGCCAAGCGTATGCTGGTCCACACCGCTTTGAATGTCAAGGAGATCGCCTATAAGCTGGGATATGAGGATCCCTGTTATTTCATCCGCTTTTTTACCAAGCAGGTCAATATGGCTCCGCAGACCTTCAGGCGTTTTTTCCAGTCCGGGCTTAACGCGGTGGCCTGATGAGGGGATCTCCCGATTGCCGGTAGGCGGTCTGAAAACAATAAAGGGAATGAAAAAAATATCTAAACGCCGAAAAACAGAAAAAAAATAAACAACCGATAATCAGCCACTTAAACAAAAATCCGGATTTTCTGCAAAAAAAATTTGCTGATGTGTCCAATTTCCGGGGGGCTGGTTGTCATTCATCAAACATCATATAATCTTAAAAAAAATGGAAAAGAGAATCAATGTATTCGCCAAGGCTTCAAACAGCCTGAAACCTTTATTTGACATGGCAGGCCACCTGAGCCAGTCTAGCCTGGGTGCTGAACTGATCGAACTGATCGACTTCAGGGTTTCACAGATCAATAAATGTGCTTACTGCCTGGATATGCATTCTAAAGAGGCCCGTGCCAAGGGAGAGACCGAGCAGCGTCTTTACGGGTTGAGCGCATGGCGTGAGTGCCCATATTATACCGACAGAGAGCGTGCTGCATTGGCCTGGGCCGAAGCGGTAACGGCTGCTGATGTTCCGGATGCGATCTATGACAGGGTGAAGGAATATTTTACCGAAATTGAACTGATCGATCTGACTTTGGCGGTGACTGCGATCAATACCTGGAACCGTATCAATCTGGCTTTCCCTCCTCAGGTGGGTACCTATAAAGTTGGCATGTTCGGATAGAAATGCATTAAATTGAGTCAAAGACCCTTCAAGGTTTTTTGGATCTGCCAGGGCCCGTGCTGAAAAGACGGGCCCTGGCCTGTTTATTGCCGGAATGAACCCTGAAAATGTCTTCCCCAGCATGCTTGGAGGGATCGTCGGATGCTTTTTTGAGGCTATCTTTGCTGCTGAGTAAGCCATGTTCAGCTGGTCTGGCCGGTAGGCATCAGCGGTATCCGGGCGTCTGGGAGAGGTTGGGATTAAACTCAAGGTCGTTTGCCGGGATTGGCCATAGCTGCTTGTAGCTTTCCCAGGTGCCCCCTTTCCCCGGGGCGTAGCTGGCCATGATGGCATCGATGAGCCCAAAGCGTTTGAGATCGTAAAAGCGGTGGGCCTGTTCGCTGAAAAGTTCAACCCTGCGTTCTTTGAGTATTGCGCTTAGACACGCTTGCTGGTCCATGCTGACCGGGTAATCGGGCAATGCTCCGGGGATCGCCCGGTTTCTCGCCCGTGAACGCAGCAGGTTCAGATCGGCCACCGCGCCAGCGATGTTGTGCTGCCTGGCCCGGGCCTCGGCGCGGATGAGGTATTGTTCACCAAGGCGCAGGATGATATTGAACTCGGTGCCATTTGTCCTGGAGCGGTATTTGGCGGGGAAATAGAACTTACCGTTCAGGGGTGAACTGGCGGTCGTGCGCAGGGTGACCCAGCTGTCAAAACGCCCATCTCCGGTCTCAAAGCTATTGGCGAGTCCCTGGCTCATGGCCGCGGGCAGCAGTAGCGCTAGTGCGGACTGGTTGGCCGCAATGGACGGGGCGCCGTTGTCATATAGGGAGTAATCCCTGACAGCAGCTGGCGCCTGGGGGGCAAGGGCCCATATGGTTTCTTTGCTGTTGGCCAAAAACACTGAGTTTAATGCATCCAACTGGTATTGGGCGGTATTGCCGATCACCTTGGCTGCCTGTATTTCTGCCTGTTGGTCATTGCCGGTATACAGGTATACCCTGGCCAGCAGCGCCGAGGCGGCCGGTCGGTTCGGCCTGACGCGGTTCAGACTGACATTTCCGCGGCCGTCCAGATAGCTGTTGCCCAGTAAGGCTTCTGCCTGCCGCAGGTCAGCGATGAGCTGCTGATAGACCTCACTTTTTGGCGATCTGGGCAGTTTGGCGTTCAGGTTGTAGTCCGATGCCAGGGCCAGCGGGACATTTCCGTAAAGGTTGATCAGCTCAAAATAGCTGAATGCCCGCAAGAACAGCGCCTCTCCCATCCACTGATCGTAGCTGGCAAGCCTGTTTTTGTATTTTTCTATGTTTTCAATGGCCAGGTTGCAGGCATAGATCTGCCGGTACAGCAGGGTCCACTGGATCCCGTTGGCCGAGCTTAGCGTGTTGGTATAATAAAGGGATATGGTACTGTTGCCCAGCGCGAGCGGGTTGGTCTGGATCTGGGTGAGGTCATCGGTATAAAGTGAACTGGTAAAGCCAAGCGCATCGTAGGTGTTTGGCGAGCCGTATATCGGGGAGCTGGCCGCCGAGCTGAGAATACCCGAAAGCACCGCTCCCGCTGAACTGTCGTTTTGGTAGGCCTGTTCGGCTGCAAATTTATCGGCCGGTAGCTCGATGTCGAGAAATTTCCTGCAGGAGCTGAGCATCACAGCGCCCACGGTCATCCAGATATATGCCGTGTCTTTGATCGTTTTCATTTTGTTTGCGAAATCAGGCATCCCGGCCATGGCCTATTCCCTAAAAGGCGCTGTGCGGGGTGTTCAGATCCTAAATTACGCTATTTTTTGAAATATTGCCTTCACGGGGATTCCTTTAATTCGTGCCCGGAGACACTTTCGGCGAAATAGCGTGTTCCGGCCAAGAACAAAACATTGCTAAGTAAATTATTATCAACACTTTAAACCGCGGCACAGTTAATGTTTTTTTGCTGCCGGCGGGGATTTTCCTGCCAAAAAAATAAAATGATAAGATGATAGATAGTTTACAGTTTCACCGGCAGATCGGCCCACATCTGGACGCCCTGAACGAATCTGCCCTGAGGTTTACCAATGATATTGACCGGGCCAAGGACCTGATGCAGGATACCCTGCTGCGTGCACTGCATTTTTACCATAAATTTGAACAGGGAAGCAATCTGGGCGGCTGGCTGTTTACCATCATGCGCAATACATTTATCAATGGGTTCCGGGTAGAAACCTCGCGCGCCCGGGTTGTAGACTCCCCCAGAGAGCTGATGCCTTCCGAGCAGCTTTACAGTGCCCAGGCGAACGGGGTTTTCTCACGCTTTGTGAGTATTGAGGTTTCCTCGGCACTTTCTATGCTTCCCGAAACCCTGCGGCTCCCTTTTGTGCGTTATATTGAAGGCTACCAGTACCGCGAAATTGCCCAGGCTTACCGGTTGCCGCTGGGCACGGTCAAAACGCGGATCTTTGAAGCGCGCAGGCGGCTGAAAGACATGCTTTCAGATTACCGTGACGGCATCTAAGGCGCGCGAAATATCGTCAGCTTCTGATCAATCAACTGTATTCCGTCCCTTTGATAATGACTAAACAAAAACCAAAACCCTGAAAGTCAACAACTTACAAGAAAGGCATACCAATTGCAACGTGCTTTACAGGTGCCTGAGCGTTTGTTAGTTTATTGGTATGTATTTATCAGCTCGGGTACCGCCCCGGAAACCCTTGGAGGCGTTCCGGGGAAAATGTATAAGGATTCCTTTACGCCCGTCGTAACGAAGATGACGGGTGCCAGCTTGTAGAGGAGGCTGTAATGGGGCGTGCACTTTCCACCCGTTCGTGCACGGGACAACCCACGTCGGTACGGTGTCCCCGTGAAAGACCGATCAGCCACACTGCAGGACGGCGGGCGGGAGTAGTCTGTTTGACCGGGCAGCAATGGGGCTGCATGCGCGTACTTATTTAACAATAACCCGAAAAGGGATAAATTTTAACCGGCCCATAGCTGGGCTAAACAAAAACAGAACATCATGAAAATTGTGGTAATCGGCGGTTCCGGCCTAATCGGATCAAAACTTGTAACCAAACTGGCCCAGGCTGGCCACCAGGTGATTGCAGCCTCGCCTGCATCGGGAGTAAATACCCTGACCGGCGAGGGTCTCTCTGAAGCGCTTGAGGGGGCTGCCATAGTGGTCGATGTGGCCAATTCTCCATCTTTTGAAGATCAGGCGGTGATGGATTTCTTTGTTACCTCGGGCACTAATTTATTAGCTGCAGAGAGAAAAGCGGGAGTGCAGCATCATATCGCCCTTTCTGTGGTGGGCACCGAGCGGCTGCAGGGAAGCGGTTATTTCAGGGCAAAACTTGCCCAGGAGAAACTGATCAAAGAATCGGGAATACCTTATAGTATTTTGCATTCTACCCAGTTTTTTGAATTTGTCGGCGGCATTGTCCAATCGGGCACTGTGGGCGAAACTGTTCATATTTCGCCTGCGCCGATACAGCCTATCGCATCAGATGATGTGGTTTCGGCACTGGCCGAGGTGACCCTTGGCAGTCCCATCAACGGTACTG
>Ga0055530_10000990_pt1 | contig 22766 bp, 18 predicted proteins | sample Araplavi_mTSA_r2_FD_55009 | JGI IMG/M metagenome (GOLD analysis project Ga0055530, IMG submission 55009) | Arabidopsis root microbial communities from North Carolina, USA - plate scrape MF_Cvi_mTSA_r2 | ecosystem: Host-associated > Plants > Roots > Endosphere | place: USA: North Carolina... | reverse complement strand
AACGCGTGGTGATCCATCCCGGCGCGGTGCTCGGCGCCGCGGGCTTCGGCCTGGCGATGGAAGCCGGCCGCTGGCTCAACGTGCCGCAGCTGGGCGGCGTGGTCGTCGGCGACGATTGCGAGATCGGCGCCAACACGTGCATCGATCGCGGCGCGATCGAGGACACCACGCTCGAGGAGGACGTCCGCCTCGATAACCAGATCCAGATCGGCCACAACGTCTTCATCGGCGCGCACACGGCGATGGCGGGCTGTTCGGCCGCGGCCGGCAGCGCGCGCATCGGGCGCTATTGCCTCATCGGCGGCGGCGCGGGCGTGGTGGGCCACCTGGAAATCTGCGACAAGGTCATCGTCACGGCGATGAGCCTGGTCACCAGTTCGATCCGCGAACCGGGCGAGTACTCCTCCGGCACGCCGCTGATGGACAACCGCAGCTGGCGCAAGAACGCCGCGCGATTCAAGCAGCTGGACGCCCTCGCCCGCCGGGTCGGCGGCCGCGGGACGGACTGACCGTACCCGGCCGTCCGGGCGTCCGCGCACCAGTCGCGGTACGATTCGGCCCTTACGAAGGCCGGTGTTCCGGCATCAGACACGCCGCGCATGAAGCGCGGCCATCGACGCGCGGGACGCGCTGCAAAGGACCACCATGAGCCACAACGTGCAACTCCCCCTCGACGTCATCGAGATCCAGAAGCTCCTCCCGCATCGCTATCCGTTCATGCTGGTCGATCGCGTGGTCGAATTCGAGGCGCACAAGCGCGTGCTGGCGTACAAGAACGTCACCGCCAACGAACCCTATTTCCAGGGCCATTTCCCCGGCCGTCCGGTGATGCCGGGCGTGCTGGTGGTCGAAGCGCTCGCGCAGGCCGGCGGCGTGCTGACGCAGCTGTCCAACAACAGCACGGCCGATGGCCGCCTGTTCTACCTGGTGAAGATCGACAACGCGAAGTTCTCGAAGATGGTCGTCCCGGGCGACCGCCTGGACCTTGAGGTCTCGCTCAAGCGCGTGATCCGCAACGTCGCGATCTATACCGGCGTCGCCAGCGTCAACGGCGAGCAGGTCGCCTGCGCCGAAGTCGTCTGCGCCGAAGCGAAGGGCTGATCCATGACCGCGCCGCGCATCCATCCCAGCGCCGTCGTCGAAGCCGGTGCCCGCCTCGGCGAAGGCGTGGAAGTCGGCGCGTTCTGCTACATCGGCAGCGACGTCGAAGTCGGCGACGGCACGACTTTCGGCTCGCATTGCAGCGTGCACGGCCCCACGCGCATCGGCCGTGAGAATCGCTTCATCGGCCACTGCGCCATCGGCGGCGAACCGCAGGACAAGAAGTTCCGCGGCGAACGCGTCGAGCTGGAAATCGGCGATCGCAACCTGTTCCGCGAGTTCACCACGATCAACCGTGGCACCGGTACCGGCGGCGGCATCACGCGCATCGGCAACGACAACTGGTTCCTCGCCTACACGCATGTCGCGCACGACTGCATGATCGGCAACAGCTGCGTGTTCTCGAACAACGCCACGCTGGCCGGCCACGTCACCATCGGCGACCACGTGATCATGTCCGGCTTCGCCGGCGTGCATCAGTTCTGCCGCATCGGCGCGCACGCGTTCATCGGCATGGGCGCGCTGGTCAATGGCGATGTCCCGCCGTTTCTGATGATCGCGCAGGACGGCTACGGCCGGCCGCGCGGCATCAACAGCGAAGGCCTGAAGCGTCGCGGTTTCGACGCCGACCGCATCGGCGCGATCAAGCGCGCGTACCGCGCCGTGTACATGTCCGGCGGCTCGCTGGAGGATGCGCGCGCCAAGCTCGCCGAACTGGCGGCGGGCAGCGAGGACGCGCGCGCGTTCCTTGAATTCATCGACGCGAGCGAGCGGCCGCTGTTGCGTTGATTGCGTCCTGGGCCCGCTCCCGTTCGCGGAAGCGGGCCTGCAATGAAGGCTGGCAGGAGCGGGCACCCCTGCGACGCCCGCGGGCTATCATCCAGCGCAACCGCACCGCGATACCGCCTTGAACCTCGACCGCGCCCCCTCTCCCGTCACGCCCCCCATGCGCATCGCCCTGTGTGCGGGCGAGGCGTCGGGCGATCTGCTCGGCGCCGGCCTGGTCGCTGAATTGCGCAAGCGTTTCCCCGAGGCCGAGTTCGCCGGCATCGGCGGCGACCAGATGCGCGCGGCGGGGCTGGACAGCTGGTTCGACGCCTCCGAACTGGCGGTGATGGGCCTGGCCGAAGTGCTGCGCCACCTGCCGCGCCTGCTGCGGCTGCGTCGCGAATTCCGCGAGCGCCTGCTCGCATGGAAGCCGGACGTGTTCATCGGCATCGACGCACCCGACTTCAACCTCGGCGTCGAACGCTGGCTGCGCGCGCGCGGCGTGCGCACGGTGCATTACGTCAGTCCGTCGATCTGGGCCTGGCGCGAGAAGCGTGCAGAGAAGATCGGCCACAGCGCCGATCGCGTGTTGTGCCTGTTCCCGATGGAACCGCCGATCTACGCACGCCACGGCATCGACGCGCGTTTCGTCGGCCATCCGCTCGCCGACGAAATGCCGCTGGAACCCGACCGCGACACCGCGCGTCGCCGTCTCGGGCTNGATGCGGCGCGACCGGTGCTCGCGCTGCTGCCCGGTTCGCGCGTGGGNGANATCGAACGGCTGGGNCCGGATTTNCTTTCCGCCGCGTCGCTGCTGCTCGCGCAGGATCCGGCGTTGCAGATCGTCGTGCCGATGGCGAACGAACACGCGCGCCAGGCGTTCCAGCGCGTGCTCGCGGCGCATCCGGACAGCCTCGCGCTGAGCGCCGCGCTGCGCGTGCTAAACGGTCAGGCGCGCACGCTGATGATCGCCAGCGACGCGATCCTGCTCGCCTCCGGCACCGCGACGCTGGAAGCGATGCTCGCCAAGCGGCCGATGGTCGTCGCCTACAAGGTCGCGCCGCTTACGTATTCGCTGGTGAAGGGCCTGGGCCTGTTGAAGGTCCAGCATTACTCGCTGCCGAACGTGCTGGCCGGCGAGCCGGTCGTGCCTGAACTCATGCAGGGCGATTGCACGCCCGCGAATCTCGCCAACGCGGTCGCGCCGTTCCTGCGCGATCCGTCGGCGAGCGCCGCGCTGGAACCGCGTTTCCGCGAACTGCACCTGCAACTCCGGCAGGACGCGTCCGCGCGCGCCGCCGATGCGGTGGCCGAACTGATCGGTGCGCGCCATGTCGCATGACACCACCCAGATGGCGCTGTCGCTCGCCGCGCGCGAGGATGGCGCACCGCTGCGCGTGGCCGGCGTCGACGAAGCCGGGCGTGGTCCGCTGGCCGGGCCGGTGGTCGTCGCCGCCGTGGTGTTCGCGCCGGGCCGCACGCCGATCAACGGGCTGGACGATTCGAAGCANCTCACCGCGCAGCGTCGCGAAGTGCTGTACGAACGCATCATCGAACGCGCGCTCGCATGGCACATCGAGTTCGTCACGCACGAGGAAATCGACCGCCTCAACATCTACCACGCGACGATGGCCGGCATGAGCCGCTCCATCGCCTGCCTGCACCATCGCGTGGATGTCGTGCGCATCGACGGCAACGCGTTGCCGCGCGGCCTGCCCTGCGCGGCGGAGGCGTGGATCAATGGCGACGCGCGCGATCGTTCGATCATGGCCGCCTCGATCCTGGCGAAGGTCTCGCGCGACCGCTACATGCAATCGCTGCACGAACGCTTCCCGCTGTACCGCTTCGACCAGCACAAGGGTTACAGCACGCCCGTGCACCTGACTGCGCTGCGCGAACACGGGCCGTGCCCGGAACACCGGCGCAGCTTCGCGCCGGTGCAGGCCGCCTGCCGAGGTGAAGCCGCGCCGCCGGTGATCGACGAGTTGCCGCTTACTGCGAGCGCTTGATGATGACGGCGGGGTCGACNGTCTTGCCGTTNGCCTGGATGCCGTACTTGAACGATTGNCCCTTCTGCCCGGTGATGACGGCCTGCAGCTGATATCCCGTGGCCGCGCGCGCGGCGGCCAGCTTTCCTTCGCGGGTGTTGGTGAGCTTGTCGCTGAAGACCAGGTTGAACGCCGTCGTCCTGTCCGGCGGATCGCGCCACACGACCGTCGTGCCGCTGGTGATGTAGCACTGGTCCGGGCTCGCCGAAGGCGTGCCATCGGGCGCGTACTGGACGTCCACGTACACCACCGTGGCTTTGTTCGGCACGTCCTCCTTCGGGCAGAGCACGCCTTCGCCGACGGCGGTCGTGACCTGTCGCACGGACGCCGACTGCGCCGAACCATTGCCGCATCCACCGGCGAACGTGAGCAACGCAACAGCGGCCACCGCCATCGCGGAGGGGATCGTTTTCATTGTGGTTCTCCTTGGAAAGGCGCCCGGGGGGAGCGGGCGGGGACGACGGACGGCTACTGCGCCGTACCGGTTTCGCGTTTGGATGACGTGTCGGCCTTCGCGGTCAAGGAGCGCAACAGCGGTAACGCGTCGATGCGCTGCTGCGGGATTCCCTGCTTCCGCGCAAGATCGATGTGGCGAAGCGCACTGGGCGCATCGCCCAGTCGCGCCATCGTCTGCGCGCCCAGCAGCGCGACTTCGCCGCGTTCGGTGCCCAGCGCTTCGGCCTTGCCCTGCAGCGTGCGCGCTTCACCCGCACGATCGAGGTTGGCGCTGTACCACGCGACCAGCGCAAAGCCCTGCGCGTCGTCGGACTTGAGTTCGAGATAACGCCGGCCCAGCGTCGCCGCCTGTTCGTACTGCGCGCGCGTCTGCGCCGGCGTGCTGCCGCTGGCGGCGAGCGCGTCGCCGAGGTTGCCCCAGATGCGGAAATCGCCGGGATCGATCTCGCTCGCGTGGCGATACAGCGCGGCGGCCTGATCAAAGGCCCCCTGATCGAACTTGAGCGTTCCCAGATTGCTCAGCGCCTCGTAGCTCGGCTTGATCTGGAGCGAACGCTCGTAGGACTCGCTCGCCTGCCCGGTATCGCCGCTGACGAAGTACAGGCCGCCCAGGCTCGACCAGAGCGCGGCATCGTCCGGCGCGTATTGCAGCGCTTCGCGATAGGAGGCGATCGCGCCGGCCATGTCGCCGTTGACGAGCAGGTGGTAACCGCGTTTCTGCGCGACGCGCGGATCGCGTGGCGCCAGTTCGCGCGCGCGTTCGAAATACTTCATCGCCACGTCGCCCTGCCCCTGCGCGCTGGCGACGGACGCGAGCCCGAGGTACGCAGGCACGCGCAACGCCGGATCCGACGCCGCGCGCTCGTAGTGCGCGATGGCGTCCTTCGCGTTGCCCTGCGCGCGATGCAGCTCGCCCAGCGCGAGACTGACCTCGTGCAGCGACGGATCCATCTTGCGTGCCTGCTCGCACGCCTCCTGCGCACGGGCGAACGCGGCGCTGTCGCGTGCGTCCTCGAAGCGCGCGATTTCCGCCTGGCAGATGCCGGCCTGCGCACGCGCGAAACCCGGATCGATCGCAAGCGCGCCGCGATAGAAATTGATCGCNCTATCGGCGCCGCGCACGTCGCCGGCCTTCTCGCGCATGCGCNGCTCGCCCTTGAGGTAGGCGTCGTAGGCGGCGACGTTGCGGGTCGGTGTCAAACGCCGTGCCAACGACGCCTTCGCCGCCTTCAGCTCGCCCGACGGCAGCACGTCCACGAGCGCGCGGACCACTTCGTTAGCGATGTCGCTTTGCAGCGCAAACACGTCGCCGGTTTCCCGATCGTAACTATGGGCCCACAACGTGAAACCCGTGCGCGCATCGGCCAGACGCGCGCTCACCCGCACGCGCGCGCCCTCGCGGCGGACGCTGGCGCCCAGCACGGTCGCCACGCCGAGCTGTGCGCCGAGCCGCTTCACGTCGACCTCGCCACGGCCCGGCGGCGTCGGCGCGGCGACCACCATCAGGCCCGGGACGCCCGCCAGCGCATCGACCATCTCCACGCCCAGGCCTTCGGCGAAGTAGTCCTCGTCGCGCGCCTCGCTGAGGCTGGTGAAGGGCAGCACGGCCACGGACGCGGCCGCAGGCGCCGGNACGGACGGGCCNAAGCCGCGCTGACCGAACCAGTAGCCCGCCGCGGCGATCGCAAGCAGCGCGGCGATGGCGAGCCACCACCGCCGCTGGCCGGAGCTCTTCCGGCGCGCGGCGAAGCCGCTTCCGTGCGTGGGCACGGGTGCGGCGAACGGTTCCGGCTCAGGCACCGGCGCGACGCCCTCGTTCGCCGCCATGGTCATGGCAGCCGGGGCGGTATGGCGCAGCACGGCGACCTCGTCGTCATGCCCCGTCGCCGCCGTCGCAGGCAGCGGTGCGTCGGCATCGTGGAATTGCCCGATGAACCGGTAGCCCAGCGCGTGCTGGGTCTGGATGTAGCGCGGGTGCTGGGAATCGTCGGCCAGGGCGTGGCGCAGCTGGGCGATGACGCGCGTCAGTACGCCCGGGGTCACATGGCGGTGGCCCCAGACCTGGTCGAGCAGATCGTCGCGGCCGACCAGTTCGCCGGCGTGCCGGAGCAGGATCAGCAGCACCGCGAAGGCCTTGGGTTCGACCGTCTGGTCGGTGCCGGCNCGCGACAGGGTGTGCGCGGCCGCGTCGACGACGATGTCGCCGAACAGGTACCTNTCGCCGTTCGGCCCGCCTTGGCCTGCACTCCCGTGGGGGGTCATCGGGAAAACCTCATGGTTCCCTCATCATCCGGAGCGGACGATGTGGAAAGGCGCGCCCGGCCATCATGACTCATGGCGGGCGTGGGTGGAGTCTGATCCGGCGCCGGAAAGAACGGTGCCACCCTCCCCCGGAGTCTCGCCATGAACGCCCTGTTCTCCACCGCCAACCCGCTTCCCCGGATCCTGCTGACGCCGTTCGCCGGCCCGACCCGGCGCCGTTCCATCAACGGCTTCCAGCTGAACTCGGCCGAAGTCGACCGCTTCAACGTCCTGCTCGCCCGCATCGGCGGCCAGTGCCTGGAGATCGACCAGCTCGCTTCCGCCGGTCGCGAACTCAGCCGCCCCGGCAAGACCGACGCCGCCCCGCCGTGCATCCGCCAGCGCCTGCGCTGGATCGCGGCAGTCGAGCAGCTGCTGGCCGACCGCCAGTGGCAGCCGGCGAACGACGCGGTCGACACCGCCGCAGCAATCGTCGATTACGCCCGCAGCCGCGACGACCTGATCCCCGACTGGCTGCCGCAGGTCGGGCGGCTCGACGACGCGATCGTGGTCGAATCGGCCTGGCCGAAGCTGGCCACCGAAGTGGACGACTACCTGGACTACGTCCGCGTCCGCAGCCGCGAAGCCCACCAGCGCGACCGCACCCCGTCCGGCTACGCCTTCTCGCGCGCCGACTGGGAGGAAGTCCGGTACGAGGAAGTGGTCCTCGCGCAGTACGAGAAGCACATCCGCGAAAGCAGCTTCCTGCCGGAAACCTCGCCGATCTTCCGCGTGCACTAGCTCGCATCACTGCAGCCCGCAGGTCCCGTCGAAGGAGGCCGCCGCAAGGCGGCCTTCCTGCATCCGCGCTTCGTCGGCTGAATGCGTGCTCACGCCGGAACCGCTGCCGGGTGCACTGACACCGCCTCCGCATGGGCGCATCATCGACCTGCATCCCGCCCACGGCGGGACGGCCCGCGCGACGCCGCCGGCCGCGGCGCGGGTCCGGCCTGGCCGGCGAGCGAGGTGTGCCATGCGCATGTTCCATCCCACTCCAACCGCGCAGCCGCTGCCCTTCGACCACATGTACAGCGGCATGGGCGCGCGCGAGAACGCCCATCCCATCGAATTGAACGACGCCGCCGTCGTGCAGTTCGACCAGCTCCTGCACGAGATCCACGCCGACGCNCCGCGCGTGGACACCGACCGTCTGGAACAGCTCGCCGCCTGGCTGCTGAAACTTCCGACGCCGCAGGCGCGTCAGGTGATCGACAGNCGCCTGCAACGCGTGCAGGAACTGCGNGCGTTGCTCGCCGACGAGGACTGGGACGCCGACGAAGCCGCGCACGCACGCATCGGCAAGCTGCTGGCGTACATCGATCGCGAGGACGACCTGATCGCCGACCGCATCCCGGTGCTGGGCCAGCTCGACGACGTGCTGCTGATCGAACTGGCGTGGCCGGCCTTCGCCGACGAAGCCGAGGATTACCGCGACTTCATTGCGTACCGCGATACCAACCACCCCACCGGCGCGGCCGACGAGCGGCGTGCGGCGTGGGTGCGCGAACGCCTGGACGAAGTGGCGTTGTGGCAGCACGCGATGTGGGTGCGCGAGCAGCACTACGCGCCGTGGAANCTGCCGCGGGGGTTGTTCAGGGTGTCGTGAGACCGCAAGCGGGAAGAAGCGAAACCCNGCTAACGCCACGCGTCTGTAGGCCGGGTAAGCAAAGCGCACCCGGGGAGCCGCGGTGACGCCTCGAACCCCGGTGCGGCTTCGCCTTACCCGGGCTACGCAAGCCGCTCCACCCCGTCCGCGTCGTCCGTCCCCGGGTCCCGATCCCGCGTAATTTCAAGTCTGCGCAGCACCCGCCCGGACTGCTAACCTGACGCCAGCATGCCTGCAGTCCCATTCGTCCACCTCCATCTCCACAGCGAATACTCGCTCGCCGACTCGACCATCCGGATCGGCGAGCTGGTGAAGCGCTGTGTCGCGTTGTCGCAGCCGGCGGTCGCGCTGACCGACCTCGACAACCTCTTCGCCGCGGTCAAGTTCTACAAGGCTGCCGAAGGCGCCGGCATCAAGCCGATCATCGGCGCCGATGTCGGCCTCGCCGACGGCAACGAAACCGCCGCGCGCATGACGCTGCTTTGCCGCGACCGCGCCGGTTACCTCACGCTCTCGCGTTTGCTGACGCGTGCGTGGATGGAAGGCCATCGCACCGATGGCGTCGCGCTTCGCCCCGAATGGCTGCGCGAGGACAACGGCGGCCTGTTCGCACTTGCCGGACGCCAGAGCCTCGCCGGGCGACTGGCGACGAGCAACCGCCACGAACTCGCCGAAGCCTGGCTGATGGACTGGCGCGGCGTGTTCGGCGAACGCCTGCACCTGGAACTCACCCGCACGGGGCGCGAAGGCGAGGACGCGTTCAACGCGTTCGCGCTGCATGCCTCCACCAAGCGTTCGCTGCCGCTCATCGCCAGCAACGACGTGCGCTTCATCGATGCCGAAGGCTTCGACGCGCACGAAGCGCGCGTGTGCATCGCCTCAGGCCGCGTGCTCGACGACCCCAAGCGTCCGAAGGATTACAGCAGCGATCAGTTCCTGAAGTCGTCGGAAGACATGCAGGCGCTGTTCGCCGACGTCCCCGACGCGATCGACAACGCGTTCGCGCTCGCCACGCGCTGCAACGTCGAGATGAAGCTCGGCGAATACGCGCTGCCGGCATTCCCGGTGCCGAGCGAACACACCATCGAAAGCTGGCTGCGCGGCACCGCGCGCGACGGCCTCGAAAAGCGCCTGCTGAAGAATCCGCTCGCCCCGGGCAAGACGCGCGAGGATTACGACGCGCGCCTGGACATCGAGCTGGACGTCATCATCAAGATGGGGTTCCCCGGTTACTTCCTGATCGTGGCGGACTTCATCAACTGGGCGAAGGACCACGACATCCCCGTCGGCCCGGGCCGTGGTTCGGGTGCGGGCTCGCTGGTCGCGTGGGCGCTGGGCATCACCGATCTCGACCCGCTGCCCTACGACCTGCTGTTCGAGCGGTTCCTCAACCCCGAACGCGTGTCGATGCCCGACTTCGACATCGACTTCTGCATGGACCGTCGCGACGAGGTCATCGACTACGTCGCTCGCAAGTACGGGCGCGACCGCGTCTCGCAGATCATCACNTACGGCACCATGGCCGCGAAGGCCGTGGTGCGCGACTCCGGCCGCGTGCTGGGCCATCCGTACGGCTTCGTCGACGGCATCGCGAAGCTCATCCCGAACACGCTGGGCATCTCGCTCGACGATGCGATGGGCGAATCGGATGCNTCCAAGCAGGATCCCATGCTCGCCTCGGGCGACCTGATCCAGCGCTACCACGCCGAAGAAGACGTGCGCGATNTGATGGACCTCGCGCGCAGCCTCGAAGACCTCACNCGCAACGCCGGCAAGCATGCCGGTGGCGTGGTGATCGCACCCAGCCCGCTGTCCGACTTCTGCCCGCTGTTCGCCGAACACGACGGCGAAGGCCGCGGCCGCAACCCGGTCACGCAGTTCGACAAGGACGACGTCGAAGCGGTCGGCCTGGTGAAGTTCGACTTCCTCGGCCTGCGCACGCTGACGATCATCGACTGGGCGGTGAAGGCGATCAACAAGCGCCTCGCGCTCGCGGCTGCCAAGGGCATCGAAGCCGGCCCGGCGATGGACTACACGTTCAAGGACGTCGCCACGCCGCAGTTCGACATCACGTCGCTGCCGCTGGACGACAAGCTCAGCTACGAGCTGTTCGCGCGCGGCGACACGGTCGCGGTGTTCCAGTTCGAATCGCGCGGCATGCGCGAGCTGCTCAAGCGCGCGAANCCCGACACGTTCGAAGACATCATCGCGCTCGCCGCGTTGTTCCGCCCCGGCCCGCTGGGTTCGGGAATGGATCGCGAATGGGTCGATCGCAAGCACGGAAACACCGAAGTCACCTACCCGCACGATTCGCTGGAGCCGGTGCTGTCGCCGACCTACGGCGTCATCGTGTACCAGGAACAGGTGATGCAGATCGCGCAGGTGCTGGCGGGCTACACGCTTGGCGGCGCCGACATGCTCCGCCGCGCGATGGGCAAGAAGAAGCCCGAGGAAATGGCGAAGGAGCGCGCCAAGTTCGAGGCCGGCTGCACCGAGCGCGGCATCGCGCCGAAGATCTCCTCGCCGATCTTCGACCTGATGGAGAAGTTCGCCGAGTACGGCTTCAACAAGTCGCATTCGGCTGCATACGCACTGGTCGCGTACCAGACCGCGTGGCTGAAGGTGCACTACCCGGCCGAATTCATGGCCGCGGTGCTTTCCTCCGACATGGACAACACCGAGAAGGTCACCAGCTTCCTCGACGAATGCCGGGTGATGGGCCTGACCGTGCTGCCGCCGGACGTGGACCAGTCGGCGTACATGTTCGAGGCGAAGGACGCGAACACGATCCGCTACGGCCTGGGCGCGGTGAAGGGCGTGGGTCGCGGCGCGTGCGAGGCGATCGTCGAGGCGCGCCGTGCAGGCGAGTTCGAGGACCTGCTCGCGTTCTGCAAGCGCGTGGACAGCGGCAAGCTCAACCGTCGCGCGCTCGAAGCGCTGACGCAGGCGGGCGCACTCGACAAGCTCGGCAAGAACCGCGCAAGCATCATGTTGCAGTTGCCGGAAGTGCTGAAGGCGACCGACCAGCTGGCGAAGGAACGCGAAGCCGGCCAGGTGTCGCTATTCGGCGGTTTCGAAGCCGCCGCGCCTGCCCTGCACCTGGACCTGCCGGAAACGGATGAGTGGCCGCTCACGCAGATCCTGCACGGCGAACGCGAAACGCTTGGCCATTACCTCAGCGGGCATCCGTTCGATCCGTATCGCGATGAAGTGCGCGGGCTGATCGGCAACGACCTCAGCGGCCTCGAAAAGATCTGGGAAAACCGCCCGGAACAACGCGGCGGATGGCGCCAGGAAGTCGAGACGATCGTCGCCGGCCTCGTCGTCGGGCTGCGCAAGAAGGGCGACAGCCAGATGTTCGTGCAGATCGAGGACGGTCGCGGCCGGCTCGAATGCGCGTTCTTCAACGAAAGCTACAGCGAGTTCGCGCAGCTGCTGGTGCGCGATCGCCTGCTGGTGATCCAGGGTGGATTGCGCGAGGACAGTTTCAGCGGCGGTTTCGCGTTGCGCGCGTCGCGTTGCTGGAGCTTCGAGCAGATCTGCGAAAAGCATGCGCAACGCCTGATGCTGCGGCTGGATCTGCGCGAACCCGGCACGATGCAGCGCGTGGATGCGTTGTTGTCTTCGTTCCGCCCGGGTTCGACGCCGATCCGCATGGACCTGCTGGTACGCCGCGGCGCGGCCGGTTCGCTCGATCTCAACGGCACGCAGTCGATCCGCGCCGATGCCGACCTCGCCTCACGCCTGCGCGCCACGCCAGGCGTGCGCGCGGTGAAGCTGGCGTTGTCGAAGCCTTGGGGTAATTGAGTTCGGTAGCGCCCCCTGCGCTTGAGCCCCTCTCCCACCGGCGACCGCAGGGAGTGCAGAGCTGAGAGGGGCTGGGGTGAGGGTCGGGGCGTGCGATCATGCGCGCATTGGCGATGCCAACTCTTGTAGCCCGGATAAGCGAAGCGCATCCGGGGGCTGTCACGCTCACCCCGGGGGCGCTTCGCTTACCCGGGCTACAGCGACAAGATCACAATGGGTTCCAGCTTTCGCTGGAATGACGGTGTATGTAGTTGATGCGTGCCCAGCCTGGGTCCCGGCTTTCGCCGGGATGACGGTCAAAGGTGGAATCAACGCAGAACCTCGACCTTCCACTCGCGAACCGCATCCTGCACATCCAGCGTCAGCGTCTTCGCCGAAGCATCATGCTTCCAGCCGGCAACCACCTTCGCATCCACCCGCACCGAAGACGGCTTCTGCGCCACGCCAAACAACGTCACGCGAACCGCATTCCACGACGGCACGAACCCATCGTGCGCAAAGCTCGCACTCACGGACGTAACCGACGCATCGACGGCACATGAATAAGCCACGCGAAGGAACCTCCCCTCGCGATACCCGAAGCTTTCACCGTCGTCCTGATACAGCGAACCGCGGCAATCGTTCGAATCCGCCTCAGGCAGATAAACCTGCAGTTCCAGCGGCCCTGCCGGCGTCTGCCCGGTGTGCTGCACCAGCGCCTGCATCGGCACGATCGCACCTGCGCGCGCATACAACGGCGTGCCCGTCGGCCGCGGGTCGAGCTTGATCGGCTCCTTCGCGGCAACGAAGCGTTGCGACGTCCCGAACGCATACCATGCGCCCGGCGGCAGCGATACCGGATGCGCATCCAGCCGCTCATCCACCACCGGCGCGACGAACAGATCGCCGCCGAACAGGAAATCGCGATCGTTGCCGTAGAACGCCTCCGCCTTCGGATACTGCAGGAACACCGGACGCATGATCGGCAGCCCCGTGCGCGCGTTCTCTTCGGCAGCGGTGTACAGGTACGGCATCAGGCGGTAGCGCAGCTCGATCGCCTCGCGACGCAGCGCTTCGTGCCTGGGCCCGTCCACCCACGCTTCGTGCGGGCGCGTGTCGGTGGCGGCGTGGTTGCGGAACACAGGATTGAACGCGCCCAGCTGAAACCAGCGCGTCAGCAGATCCGGCGGCGGAGAGCCGATGAAACCTCCGACGTCGTCGCCCGACATCGCCATGCCCGACAGTCCCAGGCTCAACAGATTCGGCGTGCTCTGCGCGAGGTGGAACCAGCTGGCGGTGTTGTCGCCGGTCCACGTCGCGGCGTAACGCTGCGCGCCCGCGTACGCCGCGCGCGTGAGCACGAACGGCCGCTGCTGCGGCTGCAGTTTCAACAATCCCTCGTAGGTCGCACGTGCGTTGAGCATGCCGTAGACGTTGTGGATCGCGCGGTGGTCGCGCGTCGTGCCGTCGTCCATGCGATGCACCGCGTCGAGCGACATCGTGTTGCCCGGCACGTTGAACACCGACGGCTCGTTCATGTCGTTCCAGTAACCGGCGGCNCCCATCGCGGCGAAATCGCGATACAGCCCGCCCCACCAGTCGCGCACGCGNGTCAGCGTGAAATCCGGGAACACCGAATCGCCCGGCCACACTTCGCCGATGTACAGCGAGCCGTCGGGATTACGGATGAACGCATCGTTCCGCATGCCCGAATCGAACGCGGCGTAGCCGTTGTCCGGATCGTGCTTGATGTGCAGGTCGGTGATGAGCACCGTGCGCAGNCCTTCGCGGCGCAGGTCGGCGATCATCTGCTCGAACTGCGGGAACTGCGCGCGATCGACGGTGAACGGCGCGTAGCCCTTCTGGTAATCGATGTCCAGGTAGATCGCATCGCTGGGAATGCGATGTTCGCGAAGGAGTTTCGCGATCTCGCGCACCTTGGCTTCCGGATGGTACGTATAGCGCGACTGCTGGAATCCGAGCGACCACAGCGGCGGCAGCGGCGTGCGGCCGGTGAGCGCGGTGTAGCGTTCGATCACCTGCGCCGGCTGCGGCCCGGCGATGAAGTAGTAATCGAGTTTGCCGTCTTCCGCGCCGAACGACAGCGTGCCGTCGGACTCCTTGCCGAAGTCGAAACTGCTGCGATGCGTGTTGTCGAAGAACACGCCGTAGGCGTTCCCGCGCCGCAGGCCGATGAAGAACGGGATCGACTTGTACAGCGGATCGCTCGTGCCCTGCCAGCCGTACGACTCGGAGTTCCACATCGCGAACGCGCGGCCGCGACGATCCAGCGGGCCTGCCTTGTCGCCCAGCCCGTAGTAATGCTCGTCCGCCGGCATCGACTTCCACACGCGCACGCGCGTGCCGTGTTCGCCGGGCAGCCACGCCATCGGCAGCGCAGCGTCGTCGGCGAGCAACGAACGCCCCTCGCCATCGACGAAGTCCACGCGCAGCGGCGCGCGGTGCACGATCGCGGCGACGTCGCCCGCGCGCACGCGAATGGCGTCGCGGGATTCGTCGACCGTCACCTGGCCAGGCTGCGCGCCCTGCACCACGGCCCACGACGCGTCGCCGTCGAGCCGTCCGTCGGGCGCCAGCCGGACGCGGAACACGCCGTCGGCATGGACGCTCACCTGCAACCGCGCGGGGCCGCTCTGGACCACGACGCCGTCGGACCGCCGCTCGATCCGCCCGGCCTCGCCAAGATGGCGCCAGCCCGCCGCAGCGGCCTCACCGGCCTGTCCTGCGAACGCGAACACCAGCGCCGCTGCGAGCGCCAAGCCCTTGGCCTTCATCCCCGTCTCCCCGTCGGTCCGAGCCCGGATTCAAGCACGCGGGCTGCGGGGTGGCTTCATGAAGTCGTTTTCAATGGCGGCCGGCCGCCTTCCATACCCGAAACACACCTCTCGGTACGGTCACCCGGCCTCGGCTAGACTGTCCCACTTTCCGGCCACCGGCCCGAGCATGAATCCGAACTACCTCGACTTCGAGCAGCCCATCGCCGACCTGGAAGCCAAGATCCAGGAACTGCGCCACGCCAGCAACGCCCCGGCCGTGGACGTGGACGCCGAAGTGCACGCCCTGCAGGACAAGCTGCGCATCCGCACCGCGCAGATCTTCCGCGACCTGTCCCCGTGGCAGGTCTCCCAGNTGGCCCGCCATCCGGCGCGTCCGTACACCAACGACTACATCCGCGTGATGTGCGACGAGTTCCAGGAACTCGCCGGCGATCGCGCCTACTCCGACGATGCCGCCATCGTCGGCGGCCTGGGCCGCATCAACGGCCGCAGCGTGGTGATCATCGGCCACCAGAAGGGCCGCGACACCAAGAGCAAGATCAAGCGGAACTTCGGCATGCCGCGTCCGGAGGGCTACCGCAAGGCGCTGCGCCTGATGAAGCTGGCCGAAGCGTTTCCGCCTGCCGCTGCTGACCTTCATCGACACGCCCGGCGCGTATCCCGGCGTGGGCGCGGAAGAACGCGGCCAGTCCGAAGCCATCGCCCGCAACCTGCTGGAGATGAGCGAGCTGAAGGTCCCGGTGATCTGCACCGTGATCGGCGAAGGCGGCTCCGGCGGCGCGCTCGCCATCGGCGTCGGCGATCGCACGCTGATGCTGGAATACAGCACGTACTCGGTGATCTCGCCGGAAGGCTGCGCGTCGATCCTGTGGAAGGACGCCGCCAAGGCGAAGGACGCAGCCGAACAGCTCGGCCTCACCGCCAAGCGCCTGCTGGGCCTGGGCCTGGTCGACAAGATCGTGCGCGAGCCGATCGGCGGCGCGCATCGCAACCCGAAGCAGATGGCCACGCGCCTGAAGGCCGTGCTGGTCAACGAAATCGATTCGCTGGAATCGTTGCCGGTGGACGACCTGCTGGAGCGTCGCTACCAGCGTCTGCGCAGCTATGGGGCGTACGAAGCCGCATGATGCGAACAGGCAGGCTGCTCGCAATCGCCGCCTGCCTTCTCGCGCTGCTGCCGGGCATTGCGCAGGCCTGCACGTGTCCGGCCGACACGGAGTACTGGTGGCAGCAGGCCACGCGTGTCGCGCTGGTGCGCATCGAGTCGGTCGGTTGGCGGACGGAAGACTTCATCACGCGCAAGGTCTGCTCAGGCCCGCGCTGCGCCCCGACGCAGGTCGCGAGATTCACCCAGATTGAGGCATTCAAAGGCACGACGAACGCTATTCCGACGTTGGCCTCTGGCTACGGCCATGGCGACTGCGGGATTCCGCTCGAAGCCGGCGCCTACTACGTCGTGTTCCTGCGCAAGGACAACAGCAAAATCGGAATCTGCAATGCGGCTGGCCCGTATCCGCAGGCAATGCGCATCGAGCCGTTCCTGCAGTCGCTGCGACAGGTGGCGCGCGATCCCAATGCCAGGATTGCACCGCGGCCTTGAGCTCCGGCTGCGATAACGCGCCTCACCACGCCCGCAAATACTGCTCCGGCCCATGCAATTCGCCGGACAGCTCCTTCGCCGCGCGTCGCGGCATGTACGGATCGCGCAGCAGTTCGCGTGCGATCAGCACCACGTCCGCATCGCCGTCCTCGACGATGGCTTCGGCGTGTTCCGGCTTCGTGATCAGCCCTACCGCGCCCGTCGCGATATCCGCCTCGCGCCGGATCCGCGCAGCGAACGGCACCTGGTAACCCGGATGCAGCGGGATCTTCGCGCCGGTCGCGAGGCCGCCGCTGGACACGTCGACCAGGTCGATGCCGCGCAGCTTCACGATCCGCGCAAGCTCGATGCTTTCCTCGATGTCCCAGCCGCCTTCGATCCAGTCCGTCGCCGACACGCGCAGCCACAGCGGCAGGCGTTCGGGCCAGACCTTGCGCACGGCATCGATCACTTCCAGCAGCAGGCGGATGCGGTTCTGGAACGAACCGCCGTACTCGTCGGTGCGATGGTTCGATAGCGGCGAGAGGAACTGGTGCAGCAGGTAGCCGTGCGCGGCATGGATCTCGGCGATCTGGAATCCTGCAGCGTGCGCGCGCCACGCCGCGCAGGCGAAATCATCGACNACGTTGTGCAGTTCGCTGGTCTGCAGCGCGCGCGGCACCGGTGAGGTTTCGCTGAAAGCGATCGCACTGGGCGCAACCGGCGTCCAGCCGCCGTCTGGCGGCGTCACCGTGATGCCACCCAGCCACGGCGGCGCCGTGCTGGCCTTGCGGCCGGCGTGCGCGAGCTGGATGCCCGGCACCGTGCCCTGGGCCGCGACGAAGCGCGTGATGCGCGACCACGCTTCGGCCTGCTGGTCGTTCCACAAACCGGTGTCCGCGGGCGAGATGCGACCGACGGCCGATACCGCGCTGGCCTCGGCGATGATCGCGCCCGCGCCGCCGACCGCGCGGCTTCCCAGGTGCACCAGATGCCAGTCGTTGGGCACGCCATCGACCGCGGAGTACTGGCACATCGGCGCCACCACGAGGCGATTGCGCAGGGTCAGCGCGCGCTGTTCGAACGGGGTGAAAAGCCGGGACACGATGGACTCCTGCGAAGCGGACACGGGGGATGGACGCATGGTGCGACGCCGGCGCTGACGATGCAGCCCCATCGGTGGGTTGCTGCATTCCACGGCCATGGCACCATCGCGCGATGCCTGCTCCGTTCGCCGCCGCCTTCCATGATCGCCCCGCTGCGCCGCTGTGCGTGGGCTACAGCGGCGGACTGGACTCGACGGTGCTGCTGCACCTGCTGGCCACCGCGCGGCCCGTGGGCGGCCTGCGCGCCCTCCACGTCCACCACGGCCTTCACGCAGACGCCGACCGCTGGACCTCGCATTGCGAACGCACCTGCGCCGCGCTCGGCGTTGGGCTGACGGTCATCCGCGTGAATGTCGTGGCGATCGGCGAAGGCCCCGAGGCCGCGGCCCGCGCGGCACGGCATGCGGCGTTCGAAGCGGCGCTCGCACCGGGCGAAGTGCTGGCGCTGGCGCACCATCGCGACGACCAGGCCGAAACCTTCCTGCTGCGCGCCCTGCGTGCGTCCGGGCCCGATGGACTGGCCGCGATGCGACGCTGGCGCGCGTTCGGNCCGGGGCGGTTGTGGCGCCCTTTGCTGGAAGTCGATCGCGATGCGNTGCTCGCCTACGCGCAGGCACACGGGCTTGCGTGGATCGACGACCCCAGCAACGCCGACACCGCCTTCGACCGCAATTTCCTGCGCCAGCGNGTGATGCCGCTGCTGCGCGAACGCTGGCCGCATGCCTCCGACGCACTCGCGCGTTCGGCGGGCTTGTGCGAGCAGGCCAACGCGCTGCTCGATGCCGCCGACGCGCTCGCGTTGGCCGGCGTCGCAACGGCCGATCCGCGCTGCCTTTCGCGCAGCGGTTTGCTCGCGCTGCCCGAAGCGCGGCGCGCGCGCGTGCTGCGGCGGTGGACCGACGCCCTCGCGCTGCCGGCGTTGCCGGCGAACGGGATCGAGCGCATCGAGCTGGANATCCTCGACGCGCGCGATGACGCCGAAGCGGCCTTCCACTGGCACGGCGCCGTCGTGCGCGCGTGGCGCGACCTNCTGCACGCGGACGTCGCCCGCGCTCCGCTNCCGGCCGACTGGCACGTCGAATGGGACGGTCGCGCGCCGCTCGCGCTGCCCGGCGGCGATGCGCTCATCCTTGAAGGCGCGGTCGGGTTCGATGCCGCGCTGCGCGTCCACGCGCGCCAGGGCGGCGAACGGCTCATGCGCCCGGGCCGTTCGCATTCGCACGCGCTGAAGCAGGTGTTGCAGGAACTGGGCGTGCCGCCATGGGAGCGCGAACGCCTGCCGCTGCTGGGCGATCCGGCTGGCGAGCTGCTCGCGGCCGGCGACCTCGTCCATTCGGCCCGCTTCGACGCGTGGCTGCGCGAACGCGGTGCGCGCCTGTCCTGGCAGCGCGAAGGCGCGATGCACGCCGCAACCGCCGACGCCGGCAATTGACCCCACCGGGGCCCGGTCGCAAACTTCGCGCATGCCTCGCAAACCCCAAGACGACGCGCCGTCCACCTCGCCCGTGAGCGATTTCGAGCAGTCGCTCGACGCGCTCGAGCAACTGGTCGAGAAGATGGAACACGGCGACATGAGCCTGGAAGACTCGCTGGCCGCGTACGAACGCGGCGTCGGCCTGTACCGCCGCTGCCAGAGCGCGCTGGAAGAAGCCGAACTGCGCGTGCGCCTGCTCAGCGATCCGCAGAACCCCGCGTCCGGGGAGCCCTTCTCCGCGCAGGATGCCGGCCCGCAGACCCGCGGCGATGTCTGACCTCGCGCGCTGGCGCGAACGCGCCGACGCCGCGCTGCACAGCGCCCTGCCCGACCCGCACTCGCCGCCGCAGCGCCTGCACGCGGCGATGCGGCATGCGGTGCTGCTGGGCGGCAAGCGCATGCGGCCGCTGCTGGTATACGCGGCGGGCTCGGCGTTCGGTGCCACGGTCGAGACGCTGGACGCGCCGGCCGTCGCGGTCGAACTGATCCACGCCTATTCGCTCGTCCACGACGATCTTCCCGCGATGGACGACGACGCGCTGCGTCGCGGTCAGCCGACGGTGCACGTCGCCTTCGACGAGGCCACGGCGGTACTGGCCGGGGATGCGCTGCAATCGCTCGCGTTCGAAGTACTGGCCGATGCGGATGTCGCCGCGACCACGCGCGTCGACCTGCTGCGAACGCTCGCGGTCGCTTCCGGCGCCGCCGGCATGTGCGGCGGCCAGGCTCTGGATCTGGCGGCGACGGGCAATGGCGGTTCGTTGTCGGTGCATGCGCTGGAGGAGCTGCATTCGCTCAAGACNGGCGCGCTNATCCGCGCTGCNGTGCGCATGGGCGCACTGTGCGGTGGCGCTCCNGTCGACGAACTCGAAAGCCTGGATCGCTATGCGGCCGCGCTCGGACTCGCTTTCCAGGTGCGCGACGACATCCTCGACATCGAAGGCGACAGCGCCACGCTCGGCAAGACCGCCGGCAAGGACGTTGCGCAGGACAAGGCGACGTTCCCGGCATTGATCGGGCTGGACGCCTCGCGCGAACGGCTGGACGAACTGCGTCGCGCGATGGACGACGCGCTTGCACCGCTGGGTGAGCGCGGCAATGCCCTGGCGGCGCTGGGACGGATGGCGATCGAGCGGGATCGCTGAGGGCTTCGTTTCAACCGGGTGCTTCGCTTACCCGGGTTACAAGGGCCACGCACCGCAGGATGCATCCCCTGAACAAAAACGCCCGCCTCTCATCGAAGCGGGCGTTCTGCATTTCCGGAACGATGAAACGCGCGTTACTTCACCAGCCGCATGGTGAACGGATAACGGTACGCCACGCCGTCGTTGGCCTTGATCGCCGCGATGATGGTGAACACCAGCCACGCGATGCCNATGANGAACCACGCCGGGATCGCGATCAGCAGGCCGATGCCCAGCGTCACGAACACCAGCACCCACAGCGCGAAGAACACGATCGCGACCGTGATGTTGAAGTTCAGCGCTTCCTTCGCCTGGTCGTCGACGAAGGGCATCNTGTCNTTCTTCACCAGCCAGATGATCAGCGGACCGAGGAACGTGCCCCANCCGCCGATGCCGGAGGTGAGCACCGCGCCGGCGATCGCCGACANGTGCGCGAACATCGCCCACTGGCGCTGGTCGGCGCTGATGCCGCTGCTGTGATGGTCGGACGGCGGCGGGGGCGGAGGTGGTGCGGAGGTCTGGCTGGGGTCGATCGGGTTCTCGCTCATGGCCTGCTCCTGTGTGGGGTTCCTGAATGGACGGGCCCACTTTCCTTCGCGACGATGGGCAGGTCAAGCAAGCNCGTGTGACGGGCCGAAGCCTTCACTCCGCCGCTTCGGACTCGCCGGCCACCGTCATGCGCCCGATCAGGATCGATCCGGTGCGCACGTGCGAGCGAGGATCAACGTCGGTGCCGACCGCCTCGATCGCCGCGAACATCGACTTCAGGTTTCCGGCGACGGTGATGCCGTCGACCGGATACTGGATTTCGCCGTTCTCCACCCAGAAGCCGCCCGCACCGCGCGAATAGTCGCCGGTGACGTTGTTCACGCCCTGCCCCATGAGCTCGGTGACGAGCAGCCCGCGGCCCATGCCGCGCAGCAGCGATTCCTGGTCGCCGGCATTCGCCGCGACCTGCAGGTTGTGCACGCCGCCCGCGTTGGCGGTGGTCTGCAAGCCAAGCTTGCGCGCCGAGTAGCTGCCCAGCACGTACCGCTGCAGTACACCGGCCGTCACGATCGGTGCCTCGCGCGTGGCCACGCCCTCGCCATCGAACGACGCCGAACGGAAGCCGCGCGGCAGGAACGGCAACTCCTCGATGCCGAACCAGTCCGGGAACAGCTGCTGGCCGGCGCTGTCGACGAGGAAACTCGCACGCCGATACAGCGCGCCGCCGGACACCGCGCCGAGCAGGTGGCCGATCAGCGAACGCGCCATCTCGGCCGAATACAGCACCGGGTAATCGCCGGTCGGCACCTGCCGCGGCGCCAGGCGCGAGGCCGCGCGCTCGGCGGCCCTGCGACCGATGGACGTCGCCGATTCCAGGTCGTCCGCCGACAGGCCGATGCTGTACCAGCCATCGCGCTGCATCTCGTCGCCGCGGCCGGCGATCAGCGCACAACCGATGCTGTGCTGCGTGCTGCGCTCGCGGCCGACGAAGCCGTGCGAGTTCGCGTACACGCTGATGCTTTCGCCCGTGCCGACCGAGGCGCCGTCGGAGTTCTCGATGCGGCGATCCGAATCGCGGCCGGCCTGTTCGCAGGCGAGCGCGAGGTCGATCGCGCGGTCGGCATCGATCGCCCAGGGATGCCAGGAATCGAATTCGCGCAGGTCCGTCGCCATCAGCGATGCATCGGCCAGGCCGGCGGCGGAATCGTCCTCGGTGTGGCGCGCGATCGCGCATGCCTGCTCGACGGTCGCGTCGAGGCTTTCCTCGCGCAGGTCCGCGGTGCTGGCGCTGCCCTTGCGCTGGCCGAAGTAGACGGTGACCGAAATGCCGCGATCGCGCGTGGATTCGACCGTCTCGACCTCGCCCATGCGGACGTTGACGTTGAGGCCGGATTCCTCCGAGCACGACACCTCCGCCTGCGTGGCGCCGCGCGCGCGGCAATGCGCCAGCAGGCGCTCGGACAGGCCGGCGAGCGCGTCCAGGCGCGCGTGGCTGTCGCCGAGCGAGGCGGCGTAGGCAGGCAGGTTCTGGGGGACGATCTGGCTCAAAGGGTGGTCCTTGTTCGAAGCGATCCGGCGCGTTCGGGGCCTTTTCCGGGGCCGGATGAACGCCGATTTCGCGCAATGTGTGCTTTATCCGTGGTCATCCGCGAAAATCCGCGTCCACAGTTCTTTTTGTAGCAGGTGCGCCATGCGCGGTAGAGACGACGAAACCGGCGAATTCTTCAGCCCCAGTCGCAGCCAGAACCGGCGCGAGGCGCTGGAAGTGCTGGCGCTGGGCGAAAAACTGGTCGCCCTGACCGAGGCCCAGCTGGCGAAGTTGCCGGTGCCGGATTCGCTGATCCCGCACATCCGCGAGTGCAAGCGCATCACCGCGAACATCGCCCACAAGCGCCAGCTGGCGTACCTGGCCAAGCAGATGCGCCGCGAGGACGACGAGGTGCTGGAAGCGATCCGCGACGCGCTGGACGAGGATGGCGAAGCGGCGCGACGCGAAGTCGCGGCGATGCACCGCATCGAGGCCTGGCGCGAGCGTCTGCTCGCCGACGGCGACGCGGCGCTCGCGCAATT
>Ga0055530_10000975_pt1 | contig 23186 bp, 28 predicted proteins | sample Araplavi_mTSA_r2_FD_55009 | JGI IMG/M metagenome (GOLD analysis project Ga0055530, IMG submission 55009) | Arabidopsis root microbial communities from North Carolina, USA - plate scrape MF_Cvi_mTSA_r2 | ecosystem: Host-associated > Plants > Roots > Endosphere | place: USA: North Carolina... | reverse complement strand
GCCGCATCCAGCGGCAGGATCGCAGGGCCGGCGGCGTTGTTGAGGGCAAGGACGGAATCCAGCTCGTGCTCACGCACGTCGCGGACGACGATCGACATTCCAGGCTCCAGCTGTGTTTCGGACCGGGCGCAAAACGCGTCCGGCGTCGCGATTATCGCATGGCCTACCGGCCCGGGCGACCCGTCACGGCGGGGGTGCGGGAACGATGGGAAGATGGCGATAGCCGCTCAGACATGACTTTCGGACGGCTCCCCAGGCCCTTGATGCGTTTAGCATGCCGCCATGCTGGCCCGCCTCAATCACACCCGACTGCTGCGCTACGCCGGCCTGTTCACCTGGGGCGCCGTCGGCCTGTGGCTGCTCAGCGTCTGGTTCGATCCGACCATCCTCAGCCCGGATACCGAAGGCCCGCCGGCGCTGCAGATCCTGCGCTGGCTGGTGGTTTACCTCGCATTCGGGCTGATCTACTGGTGGATCAGCCGCCAGCTCGGCCGGCCGAGCGGGGCGCTGGACAAGGTCCTGCTGCTGGTGCTGACCGGTTGCGCGATCGGGGTGGGCTACTTCTCCCGCACGGGCCTGGGCAGCATCCTGCTGATGGTCGTCGCCGGCCTGCTGCCCTGGCTGATGCCGGTGCGCTGGGGCCTGGCGCTGCTGGTGGGCGGCAACGTCGCCATCATTCCGCTNTTCGTGGAAGCGCTGGATTTCCCGCCGATGGTCGCCGTGCTCCAGTCGGTGACCTACATGGGCTTCTCCAGCCTGGTCTTCGTCACNGCGCTGGTCGCGCGCCAGCAGGCCGAAGCCCGCGAGGAACAGCGCCGCCTCAATGCCGAACTGCGCGCCACCCGTGCGCTGCTGGGCGAAAGCGTGCGGGTGAACGAACGCACGCGCATCTCTCGCGAACTGCACGACCTGCTGGGCCACCACCTCACCGCGTTGAGCCTCAACCTGGAAGTCGCCGGGCACCTGTCCGAGGGCCGGGTGAAGGAACACGTGCAGCAGGCGCACACGCTCGCGCGCCTGCTCCTGACGGACGTGCGCGAAGCCGTGAGCCAGCTGCGCGAGGGCGGGGCGATCGACCTGTCGGCCGCGCTGCTGCCGCTGGCCGAGAACGTGCCAGCGCTGGACATCCACATGGACATCCAGGCGCCGCTGACGCTGGACGACCCCGAGCGTGCGCACGTGCTGCTGCGCTGCACGCAGGAAATCATCACCAACGCCGTGCGCCATGCCGGCGCGCGCAACCTGTGGATCAACGCCGGACGGCGCGCCGACTGCATCGTCATGAGCGCGCGCGACGACGGCCACGGTAGCGACAACCTCGTCGCCGGCAACGGCCTGCGCGGCATGCGCGAGCGCCTGCTGGCGCACGGCGGGGACCTCAAGATCGAAACCCGGCTGGGTGCGGGCTTCTGCCTGCACCTGACATTGCCGGCCTCGGCGGCCGCGGCCGCCGCCTGCGAAGGAGCCATCGCATGATCCGAGTGTTGATAGTCGACGACCAGACGCTGGTCCGGCAGGGCGTACGTTCCCTGCTGGCGCTGGCCGAAGGCATCGAGGTAATTGGCGAAGCCGGCGACGGCCGCCAGGCGGTGGACCTGATTCCGCAGCTCAATCCCGACGTGGTGCTGATGGACATGCGCATGCCGGTGATGTCGGGCCTGGAGGCGCTGCAGCACATGGCGCGCAACAACACGCTGCCGCCGACGATCATCCTGACCACCTTCGACGACGACCAGCTGGTGCTGGCCGGCCTGAAGGCGGGCGCGAAGGGCTACCTGCTGAAGGACGTCTCGCTGGAGCAGCTGGTCAGCGCGATCCAGGCCGTCGCCGACGGCGGTTCGCTCGTGCAGCCGGCGGTCACGCAGCGCCTGCTTTCGGGCCTGGAGCACATGCGCAACGACTTCGTCAGCCTGGATCGCCCCGATCCGCTGACCGAACGCGAAACGGAAATCCTGCGCCTGATGGCCGGAGGCTTCTCCAACAAGGAAATAGCCAATTCGCTCGGCGTCGCCGAGGGAACCATCAAGAACCATGTCTCGAATATCTTGTCCAAGCTGGGTGTGCGCGATCGCACGCGTGCGGTGTTGAAGGCGTTCGAGTTGCAGCTGGTCTGAGCGGACCGCGAGCCTGCCCACCGTTCCCCAGTCCAGGGCCCCTTCCGCGCGTTGACCATGCGCGGGAACGGGCCCCGAAACGGTAGAGGCCACGAACGACAGTCCCGCCCCCACATTGCCGACCTTGCCGGTACGTNCCACCGGTATGCCCTGCCGACGTGCAGNAACGCCCCGGAGCCCCGCGTCGGGGCCCTTCCCACCTTACTTTTCTTGCCAGGACAGCTGCCCCGCCCGCGGCTTCCTTGATACGATTGCGGGTCTGTGTCCCGGTCGACCGGGTACCGGCCCTCGGAGAAACCTGAATGACCCGTCTGATCGAGATTTTGATTTCCCTGGCCATCGTGGCCGCGCTGTTCCTCGTCGTAGGCATCGCGCTGCCGTCGAGCCGTCACCTGGAGCATTCGGTTGAAACCAACCGCAAGCTCACCATCGTGTANGACAGCCTCAACAGCCTGAAGCGATTCAAGGACTGGAACCCGCTCGTCCTGCGCGATCCGAAGATCCAGCTGAAGCTTTCCGGTCCGGAATCCGGCGTGGGTGCACGCCTGGACTACGACTCCAAGGAAAAGGGCCTGCGCCAGGGCAGCTGGGAGATCACGGCCAGCGAGCCGGGCAAGCGCGTGGCCTATGCGCTGACCGACATCGAGCCGGGTCGCAACAAGCGCACCGAATTCACCCTGCAGCCGACCGGCCGCGGTGGTCGTAACGTGCAGATCACCCAGACCTACGACGTCGANTACGGCTGGAACCTGATCGGCCGTTACGCCGGTCTGTATGTCAGCAGCAACGTCGGCGAAGACATGAAGATGGGCCTGGGCCGTCTGACCAACATGCTCGCCGCCGTGCCGAACTACGACTACGCCGAGCTGAGCAAGGCCGACCCGTCCAAGGCGCCGAAGATCGTCGAGCGTCCGGCCGAGAACCTGCTGGTCGTCACCGCTGCCGTCGAGCGCACCAACGACAAGGTCCTGGGCCAGATCAACTCCAACATGGAGTGGATCAAGAAGGTCATGGCCGCCAACGGTCTGGAGCCGGCCGGTCCGGTCCGCATCGTGACCAACGAGTTCGGTTCGGAAATGTATTCGTTCGACGTCGCCCAGCCGGTCAAGAAGATCGGCGCCGCCGACGGCACCGAAAAGCTCGACATCAAGCTCGAAGGTCCGGTCACGGCCGTGTTCAACGAGCCGGCCCGCGTCGCGATGGTGCCGGGCTTCAAGGGCCACATGGCCAACCTGCCGAAGGTCCGCGACGCACTGCGTGGCTGGGCGCTGACGCACGGTTACGAGTCCGTCGACCGTCCGTACGAAGCGTGGACCGGCGGCGTGCAGGCCGGCTTCACCGAAGAAGGCACCTTCGACGTGTTCTGGGCCGTCAAGTAAGACGCCCCGGCCCACGCCGATACGCAACATCGAACGCGCCGCGGATTCCGCGGCGCGTTTTTTTGTGCCCGAAGAAACGTTTCGATGCGGTCCGGAACGGCGCGCGAATTTGGCGCCCCCGCGATCAGGCGCTAAGGTGCCTCATTCGCGCGCTTCCATTGGCGCAACCGGAAGATCCTCATGAGCCTCTACCCGAGCACGCACAACCTGCCGCTGCCTGCGCGCCTGCTCGCCTTCGCCGGCGCGTTGCTGGCCGCGGCGGCGGTCGCGTTGTCGGCCTATGCCGCGCACGCCGCGCAGGCCGAGGACGCGCAGCGGCTGCACAGCGCGGCGTTGTTCGCCTTCGGTCATGGCATCGCACTGGCCGCGCTCGTGCCGCGGCGCCCGCGATTCTTTCGCACGATGGCGCTGGTGCTGCTTCTTCTGGGAACGCTGGTGTTTTCCGGCAGCCTGGCCGGCGCGGTGTTATCGGGGATGACCACGCGTTTCGCGCCCATCGGCGGCAGCATGATGATCCTGGCCTGGGTGCTCTACGCCATCGATGCGCTGAGGCGCTGACATGCCCCGTTTCTCGCGCGGATTCGACACCGAGGCGGCGCACGCGCATCTGGTGAGGCGGGACAGAAAGCTCGCGCGCTGGATGAAGAAGATCGGGCCGATCGAACCCGATCCGCGCTGGCGCAAGGCCTTCGATCCGGTCGATGCGCTGGCGCGCGCGATCCTCTACCAGCAGCTCAGCGGCAAGGCGGCGGCGACGATAGTGGGGCGCGTGGAAACGGCGATCGGCGCGACGCGATTCCACGCCGATACGCTCGCGCGNATCGACGATGCGGGCCTCCGCGGCTGTGGCGTATCCGGCAACAAGACGCTGGCGCTGCGCGATCTCGCCGCGCGCGAGGCNNGGGGCGAGATTCCGGACCTGCGCCGCATGAGCGTGATGGACAACGACGCGATCGTGCAGGCGCTGGTGCCGGTGCGCGGCATCGGGCGCTGGACGGTCGAGATGATGCTGATGTTCCGGCTCGGCCGTCCCGACGTGCTGCCCACCGACGACCTGGGCATCCGCAAGGGCGCCCAGCGGGTGGACGCGCTGGAAGACATGCCCACCCCGAAGGCGCTGGCCGAAGCCGGCGAGCGTTGGGGCCCGTATCGCACCTATGCCAGCCTGTACCTGTGGCGGGTCGCAGACTTCGCCGTGGCCGCGAAGACGCCGACGAAACGTTCGCAGGACTGACGCGGACCGTGACGCGGTCGCGACGCCGGCATGACGCCGTGCGTGGCTAGACTCGCGCCACGGGCGGCCGCGGTGCCGTCATTCCAAGGGGATTGGTCATGCGATCGCTCATCCGCTTCGCNTTCGTGCTGCTCCTGCTTCCCGCCCTCGCGCTGGCCGCGCCGTCGAACAAGTGGCGCATCCAGGTCAGCAGCGATGCCGATAGCGACGGCATCGTCGCCTTCCGCATCGCACCGACCAACGCGGCGCCGGTCGACGTCACCGTGCAGGTGCCCAAGAATGCCGGCGAGAACCACATCGCGCGCCTGATCCGCGACACGCTGCGCGCGAAGCTCGGCGACCGTTACAAGGTCGAAGTGGACGACGGCGAGGACGTGCTGGTGAAGAAGCGCACCGGCGGCGCCGACTTCGACCTGACGATCACGCAGCAGTCCGTCAGCGGCGTGCGCATCACGCTGGATCGCGAATAGCGTTTGGCGCGACCGGTTCCGGCGGCGTCGGTTCGGGCGTCGAACCGGGCGCGGGCTCGATGNCGGGCGCCNCGGCCGGCGGCTTGCGATCGAGCCGGCGCTTGAAGCCCAGCGCCGGACGCTCGACGAAACGCCACGACAGAGCCGCCAGCGAGCCGGCCATCAGCGTCGCCCAGAACGTCACGGCTACCGGACTGCTGCCCGGCGCGAAGTGCAGGACCAGCTGCTGCGACGGCCAGCCGTAGAGGTACAGGCCGTAGGAAAGGTCGTAGTGCCGGATCTGCGGCAGCTTCGGCACGTACGCGACGAAGAACGTCGTGTACGCCAGTGCGATGAAGTAGGCGACGTAGTCGTACTTCATCCCGCGCGTCATGGCCGCGACGACGAGCACCGCGACCAGCAGNGGCCACGCAAGCGGAATTCGCGCGCGGTTCACCCACGCGAAGATGCCGGTGGCGAAGAACGCCTGGCACCACAGGTTCGCCACGCGCCACGGCGGCATCGTGCTGGTGTCAACCATCGTGAAGCCGGCGACGAGGCCGATCGCGAAGAGCGTGTTGTAACGCCAGCCGCGCAGCAGCCGCGCCAGCCCCAGCGCGGCCAGCAGCAGATACAGGCGGAATTCCACCGGCAGCGACCAGATCGAACCGTTGATGGCCTTGTTCGGAAGATCCTCGAACACGCCGGGCAGGAAGTACTGCGCCTTGTCCAGCGTGATGTTGCGGATGAGGTACTTCCACGTCTGNGAGGAGTGCCAGTANTCCGGCGACGTCGTCAGCAGCGCGCCCATGACGAACACGCTCAACGAAACGCACACGACCAGCGCCGGGAAGATCCGCAATGCGCGTGCGGCGAGGTAGTCGCGCAGGCGGTGGCGTTCGAAGCTGGCCGCGATCAGGAAGCCGCTGATCACGAAGAACATGTCGACCGCGATCGAACCCGAGAAACGGATCTGCACCAGCCGCGAGACGAGGTCCTGTTCGCTCGACGCAGTGACCGCGTACGAATGCCCGTAGATCACCAGCCACGCGGCGAACAGGCGGATCAGGTTGAAGTTGTTGTCGCGCTGTGCGGCGCCGTCGGCGAGCGAACGGAAGGAAAAGGGCATGCAGGAGGAACTACCGCGAGAGGTGGAGTGACGCTAGCGCATGCCGTCAGGGGCGTCGATAAGACCAATGCCACGGCTCGTAGACGATGCCGTGCGGATTGTCGCGCGGGTAGGTCATGACGAAGCCGTGGCCGCCCGCGTTGTCGCGCAGCCAGGCAAAGGCGCGCGTGTTCTCGAACGATTCCTCGGCCGGCGGTTCGTCGGGGGCGCCGATGTCGAGCGCCAGGCCGGAATGGTGTTCGCTGTAACCCGGCGCCGCGTTGACGGTGAGGATCTCATCGACGCTCAGCCCGCGCCCGAGTTTGCGTTCGAAGATGCCCAGCTGGTAATCGTGGCTGCGATAGCCAGAGATCGCTTCCAGCACCACGTCGTCGCGCAGCGCGGCCTCGCGCAGGTGCAGCCAGGCGCGCGAGGCATCGACATGCAGCCACAGCGGACGGCGATAGCGGTCGAAACCGGCGAAGGCGAGCCAGTCGGGTTCGGCGACGAGCCGCAGCCCGGTGCGGTCGGCGTAGGCGTGGTCCAGGCCGAGCTGTTCGAGGCGTTCCTCCAGCCGGTCCAGCGGGAGTTCGTGGACGTGTTCCAGTCCGGCACGGCGATGCGCGGGCGCGGCGTCGAGGCGGTCGAGCGCTTCGTCCAGCCCGGGCTCGCCGCGCAGGCGCGGCACGAGCGCGAGCAGGCCTTCGGGAAGATCGGCCGCGAGGTATTGGCCGTCGCGCTTGCGNCGCAGCACATGGCGGGCNCGCGAAAGGGCGCGCGCGTCGAAATTGCTGCGCGCNCGCAGCAGTCCCGCCGGCCAGATCTCGATCCGGGGCGTGTTGATCAGGGCGGTTTTGAGGGGAACGGGGCCGCGCATGCGGACAGGGTAGCGGGGCGGGTGCGGCGATGCACCCGCGGCCGTCAGGCCGGGCGCTTGAGNACGCAGCGCAGATGGTCGAACGGCGTCACCGGCATCACGCTGACCAGCTCCCAGCCGTCCTGGCCGAGCCGGTCGAGCTCCTCCTGCAGGCGCTCGCTCACGGCCGGGCCGAGCATGCGCGGCACGATTTCCAATACGTGGTACGTCCACTGGTTCACGTCGATTCCTCGTCGGATGCGGGGTCGGGGGCAGGATTCTCTGTCGAAGTATGCCCCGGCAGCCGCCCGGCCTTGCGCAGCGCATCGCGCAGCACGTACTCGATCTGCGCGTTGACGCTGCGCAGTTCGTCGTCCGCCCAGCGCTGTGCGGCCGAGAGTACGTCGGCGTTGATGCGCAGCGGGAAGGCCTTTTTCTCGCTCACGTCAGCGCGGCCCGGAGCGGTTGCGGCCGAGCTTGAACAGCAGCACCAGCCCGAGCCCGTTCACCGCCACGACCATCGCCAGGATCACCACCAGCCGCCGCGTTCCGTCTTCGCCCGCCCATAGCAGGCCGAGCGCGCCGGCGAGGATCGCCACGCCCACCAGCCGCATCACCAGCGCCAGTGGTGGCAGGGGCGCGCCCGGCGGCCGGCCGCGCGACATCAGTTTGGCCGCGATGAAGGCGGGCAGGCTGCTGGCCGCGAGGATGGCGGGGATCACGTAGTCGACGAACATCGCGGCCTCAGTACAGCGTGCCGGCGTTGACGATCGGCTGCGTGCCGCGCTCGCCGCACAGCACCACCAGCAGGTTGCTGACCATGTGCGCCTTGCGCTCCTCGTCCAACTGCACGACGCCGTTCTTCTGCAGCTCCGCCAGCGCCATTTCGACCATGCCGACCGCGCCGGCGACGATGCGCGTGCGTGCGGCGATGATCGCGTTNGCCTGCTGNCNCTGCAGCATCGCCTGGGCGATTTCCGGCGCNTAGGCGAGATGGCTGATGCGCGCGTCGATCACGCGCACGCCGGCATCGGCCAGCCGTTCGGCGAGTTCGTCCTGCAGGTGCTGGCTGATCTCCGCCGCGTGGCTGCGCAGCGCGAGCTGGCCTTCCTCGTGCTGGTCGTAGGGATAGCTGGTCGCCATCGCACGCAGCGCCGACTCGGATTGGATGTGCACGAAGCTCTCGTAATCGTCGACGTTGTAGACGGCTTCGGCGCTGTCGATGACCTGCCAGACGATGACGGCGGCGATTTCGATCGGGCTGCCGTCCAGCTCGTTGACCTTGAGCTTGCCGCTCTCGAAGTTGCGCACGCGCTGGCTGACGGCGCGCTTGGCGTAGAAGGGGTTGTTCCAGCGCAGGCCGTTCTCCTTCACCGTGCCCACGTACTTGCCGAACAGGCTCAGCACCGCGGCCTGGTTGGGCTCGACCTTGTACAGGCCGAACAGCGACACGAAGCTCGCCAGCCCGAGGAGCAGGGCGCCGAGGATGCGCGAGCCCGACGGATCGTCGCCGGCGATGCCGAAGCCGGTCAGGAACAGCCAGGCGGCCAGCGCGAGCAGTACCAGCAGCGCCAGCAGGACCGGGATGCCGGACAGGGAGCGGATAGGGTTCTCTTTCATCGGGGCGACTCCCTGCTTCCATGGACTTGTGTCGATGGGCGATGTGATATCAGAAAGATATCAATCGGCGCAATCGTGAGGAGCCATCCCGCCGACGGGCGGCGTCAGGGCACGATCCGGTAGAGCGGGGCGGGGATGAACTCGCCGGTGGCGTAGAGCGCGGTGCCATCGGCGCTCCAGCCCAGCGCCTCGGCCTGCGGCAGCCACGGCAGCGGCTGGAAGCGCGGTGGACGCGATACCGCATCGCCCCAGCCTTCATCTCCCAGGCGCGGATAGAGCAGCAGCCAGCGGTAGGTCATGACCGCCATCGTGCGGTGGTCGGGCGAGATGTCGGCTGCGGTGACCTGGCTGTCCAGGCGCGCGCGCTGCGGATAGCGCTCCAGCGCTTCGGCGGTCGGCTGCGGCACGCCGGCCAGCGTCGCCAGCCTCTGCGCGGTCTGCAGCGCGGTGCCCGAGGGCGGCCGCAGCGGCAGCGAGAACAGCTCCGGCGGCTGGCGCTTCTTGGAGATCAGCAGCACCTGCTCGCGCTNGGCATCGACGGCGACGGCTTCGCAGTCGCGCGCACCATCGGGCCAGCGGAAGGCGATCGACCACGCCGGGCGAAGNCGCGCGTTTTCCAGCTTCGCCGGCTCCTCGATGATGTGCAGCTGCAGGCTGCGTCGAAGTCCGCCGTTGTCGCCGGTGTCGGCGATCAGCAGATACGCCTTGCCGTCCAGTTCGAACGCGGCGATGTCTTCCCAGTCGGTCTTGGTGACGCCTTCCACGCGCAGCGTCGCCAGACGCGTGCCGTTGGTGCTGACCGCGAACAGACGTTCGGGATTGCCGCCGTCGTCGTGCATCCAGAGCACGTCGCGATGCCGGCGCGAGGCCGCCAGCCCGCTGATCTCGTCCATCTGCGGATCCAGCAGCACGCCGGCCAGGCGCGTGCCGTGCTCGGGCACGGTGGGCGGCTGCGCTTCGCGCGAGCACGCCGAGATGGCCATCGCGAGCGCGACGACCATCCATCGGTTCAACAAGCGCGGGTGGGGGCCGGGCATCGCGGGCAAGGATCGCATGATGACGCGGCGGCACGACAGCCCGGATCTGCTCGATGTACGCCTTGTCCGGCACGAACGGCAGCTTTCGTCATGTGGCCGGCCGGTACACTGGCCGCCTCCCACCTTCCCGGATTGCGCATGGTCACGATCGGCACGCCCTTGTCCCCGCACGGTTTCCGCGTGCTCCTGCTCGGCTCGGGCGAACTGGGCAAGGAAGTGGCGATCGAGCTGCAACGCTTCGGCGTGGAAGTCATCGCCGCCGACCGCTACGCCGACGCGCCCGCGATGCAGGTCGCGCATCGCAGCCATGTGCTGGACATGCTCGATGGCGCCGCGGTACGCGCGCTGATCGCNCAGGAACGCCCGCACCTGATCGTGCCGGAGATCGAGGCCATCCACACGCAGACGCTGGTCGAGCTGGAGCGCGAGTTCGAAGCGCGCGGNAGCGACGTGCGCGTGATCCCNACCGCCCGCGCCGCGCGGCTGACGATGGATCGCGAGGGCATCCGCCGCCTCGCCGCCGAAACGCTCGGCCTGCCGACCTCGCCCTACCGCTTCGTCGACACACTGCAGGATTACCGCGCCGCCGTGGCCGAAATCGGCGTNCCGTGCGTGGTGAAGCCGGTGATGTCNTCGTCGGGCAAGGGACAGAGTCTTGTGCGCACCGACNCCGACATCGACAAGGCCTGGGANTACGCGCAGACCGGCGGCCGGGCCGGCGCGGGGCGCGTGATCGTCGAAGGCTTCGTCGACTTCGAGTACGAAATCACGCTGCTGACGGTGCGTCATGCCGGCGGCACCACGTTCTGCGCGCCGATCGGCCACCNGCAGCGCGACGGCGACTATCGCGAAAGCTGGCAGCCGCAGGCGATGTCGCCGCGCGCGCTGGAGCGTTCGCAGGAGATCGCGCGCGCCATCACCGAAGACCTCGGCGGCTGGGGCGTGTTCGGCGTCGAGCTGTTCGTGAAGGGCGACGAGGTCTGGTTCAGCGAAGTCTCGCCGCGTCCGCACGACACCGGCCTGGTCACGCTGATCTCGCAGGACCTGAGCGAGTTCGCGCTGCATGCGCGCGCCATCCTCGGCCTGCCGATCCCGTCGATCCGCCAGTACGGCGCCGCGGCGTCGTGCGCGGTGCTGGCGCACGGACATGGCGTTCCGGTGTTTTCCGATGTCGACAAGGCGCTGGAACAGACCGACACGCAGCTGCGCCTGTTCGGCAAGCCGCGCGTGGAAGGGCATCGCCGCGTCGCGGTGACGCTNGCGCTGGGCGCGGACATCGACGCCGCACGCCAGCGCGCACGCGATGCNGCCGCCGCTCTCACCTTCGAACTCCGNTGAGGTCGCCATGGCCGAAGACAACAAGCGCGACCGGTTCCTGGGCTATGCGGTGTTCCTGTATCCGCAGGCGCTGGAGATTCTCGGGGAGGCGATCCGCCCCTACCTGCACGACGGCCCGCACGGCCCGCACGTGTTGTGCGGGGCGATCGACACCGGCGGTGCGCTGATCGACCTGACATTGAACGGCCGCACCGCCGAAGGCCAGGACGTCGAGATCGAACTGATGATCCCGACCGGCATGGTGCGCATGATCGTTTCCGCGCGCAGCGATGCGATGTTCGGTTTCGGACCGCGCGTGAATGCGCCGGAGCCGGGCGCATCGGCCGCGTTGCCGCCGGCACCGCTGGCGTCCGCGCAGCCGGTGTCGATGCCGGTGGAGTTCACGCCGCCGTCGCTGGATCCGACGCCGCCGGTGATCGGGAAGTTGCCGCCGGAGTAAGGCGTGGAGGATGGCTTCGCATTGCGAAACCTATCCTACGTTTGTCGTTCGCTTCTGTAGCCCGGGTAAGCGACGCACCCGGGAGCTGTCACGCCTGACCCGGGTGCGCTTCGCTTACCCGGGCTACGAATACCGAAGGTTCTCGATGGGTTTCGCGCGGCGAACCCCATCCTACGGCGCTGTGCTGGCGTCCAGATCCACCCACACCAGATGGTGGTCGCTGCCATCGGCGATCGCCGCTTCCGGCGACGCCGACGCCGGCCAGAACACGCCGCTGCCCGTCAACGCGAAACCCGTTGACGGCAACACATAATCCAGGCGCATCGTGCCGGCCTTCGGGCCGAAGTCGCCGGTCGCATGCGCGGGCGCGCCGCGATGCACGACGCCGGATGCCGCGTACTGCGCGGTCTTCTCCACCGCACCTTCGCTTTGCGGCGTCGCGTAACGAAGCACGCGCGGATGTTCGAGCAGTTCGACGATCGCCTCATGCCGGCCATCGCCATCGACCGGATCGTTGTTGAGATCGCCCGCGATCACGAACCGTGCACCGGGGGCCAATCCGCCGCACTGTCCTCGGTCGTCGCACAGCCACGGCTTCGCGCCGGCCGAAAGGTATTCCGACCACAACCGGATCTCGTCCGCGTTGCGCGCGCCGTTGCGATCCTCGGGGCCGTCGAACACCGGCGGCGTCGGATGCGAGACGAGGAAATGCACCACGCCCGAAGGCGTGCTCACCGGCACGTCCCAGTGCGACTTNGACGACAGCCGCAGTTGCGACCAGATTTCCGGCGGATACCACGGCGCATTCGTCTTCGGGTCGATCGGCTGGNGCGCGCCGGGCAGGGCGCTCCACTTGAGCAACTGGAAGGTACGCACCTGTTCGGCGTCGATCGGATANTTCGAAAGCACCAGCAGGCCGTACTGGCCGGGATGCAGGCCGTAGCCCCAGGCGTCGTTGCCGCGATTGCGGCCTTCGCCTCCNGCGATGCCGTTGCGGTCGAGGTCCAGTCCGCTGGGCACGCCGGTGTTCACCGGCGCGAGGTANCGATACGGATAGCGCAACGGATCGCCGCCGCCGGGCTGTGCGATTTCCAGGTAGTGCTGCTGGAACAGATCAGCCGCGCGACCTTCCGCGTCGAAATCGAATTCGTTGAGCAGCACCAGGTCGGGACGCACGCGTTGCAGCACGGCCGCGATCTTGCGCGCGCCGCCGTCGCCGGATTCCAGGCGGCGAACCAGGCCGCCCGTTTCGTCGTCGTAGAGCGAGGTGTTGTAGGTCGCCACGCGCAGGGTCGCATCGGCGCTCATCGCGCGCGCCCAGGCTTCGGGATCGCCCTTGACGTTGACCTGCGTGCAGGCCGAAAGCAGCAGCGCCAGGGGCGCGGCGAGAAGGAGAGGGAGTCTGGACATCGCGCGATTCTGTCACGCGCCCGCGCAGGCCGGATGACAGTGCGTGGCGATCCNCCGCGCCCGACGGCGGGATTCAGGGCAGGTCGTGCCATTGCCGGCCGTCGAAGGCTTCCAGCGGGCGGAAGCGCCGCTTGTAGTCCATCTTCGGGTGGCCGTCGATCCAATAGCCCAGGTACACGTGGCGGCGACGCTCGCGTCGGGCCCATTCGATCTGCCGCAGGATCGACAGCGTGCCCAGCCCGCGATCGGCCTCGTCGGGTTCGTAGAAGGTGTAGACGGCCGAGAGCGAAACCTCGGTGCAATCGGTGACAGCCACCGCGAGCAGCTTGCCCGGGCCCTGCGGCGAGGGTTCGCGCAATTCGAGGAAGCGGCCCTCGCTCCAGCTGCCGATCAGGAACTGGTCGAACTCCGATGCGCCGTGCCCGTCCATGCCGCCGCCGGCATGGCGCGAGGCGAGGTAACGGCGATACAGAGCGAGCTGCTCGGCCGTGCGATGCGCCGGCAGCACGCGCATTTCGATCCGCGCGTTACGGGCGAGGCAGCGGCGCTGGCTGCGGTCGGGCACGAAGCGGTCCACCGGGATGCGCACCGCCACGCAGGCACGGCAGCCGGCGCAGTGCGGGCGGTAGACGATGTCGCCGGAGCGGCGGAAGCCCCAGCTCAGCGCGTGCGGATACCAGTGGCGCAGGCGCGGATCGCGCGGGTCGAGCACCAGGTCGCGCGCTGCACGCTCCGGCCAGTAGCCGCATGCGTGTTCGCCCGTGTGGAACAGGCGCAGGTCGTCGCTGTCCTGCGGTTCGGTGCCCATGGATGCAGCATAGCGCCGACGGACGTGAGGACAACGCTGTCGGTCGACTGAACGCGGCCGACGCCTCGTCAACCCGCCGGCACGGCGCGCGTTGACTGGACATCGGCGCCATCCGGGTGCCGCCCCCAGGAGCCACCATGACCCGCACGACCCTGTCCGTCCTGCTCGCCACCGCCGTCGCCGCGACGGTCGCGGGTGCCGCCATCGCCGCGCCGCAGTCCGGCGCTGCGCGTCCGAAGATCGACACCAACAACGATGGCGTCATCGACCGCACCGAAGCCGCCGCGCATCCGCGCCTGGCCGCCTCGTTCGACCAGCTCGACAAGAACCGCGACGGCAAGCTCGACGCATCCGAACGCCCGCACCGCATGGGCCACGGTCATCGCGGCCGCGACGGCGGCATGGAGCGGATAGTGAAGGCCGACACCGATGGCGACGGCCGCATCAGCCGCAGCGAAGCGTCCTCGCTGCGCTTCATCAATGAGAAGTTCGCCGACATCGACAGCAACCGCGACGGCTACATCGTGCGCAGCGAACTGACGAAGTACCACGAGCGCATGCGTCCGCAGCAGGAAGCCGAACGCGCAAAGCGTGCCGAGGAGCGTTTCGTTGCCGCCGACCTCAACAAGGACGGCAAGCTCAGCCGCGTGGAAGTCAGTGAAAAGATGCCGCGACTGGAGAAGTCGTTCGCGTTCATGGATGAAGACCGCGATGGTTTCCTGACGCGTGCGGATCTGGCGCCGCACAAGCGTTGATGCAGTTGTAGCCCTCTCCGTTTCCAGCCCCTCTCCCCGTTACGGGAGAGGGGTTGGGGCGAGGGCAGGGCGACGAATCACATCGCCACGTGCTTCAACGTCCGTCCCACCTGCCAGCCGCCTTCGGTCTGCTTCACTTCCAGCGTCTTGTACGAACCCGACAGACGATGGTGGTACGCGCTGATTTCCAGCGTGCCCGACACGCGGCCGGCATCGTCGCGCGACTTCGGGCGGAAGCCGTGCACGTCCACGATCACCGCCGGCTTGCCCGTGCCGCGCTGGCTGCTGCCGACTTCATCGTCGGCNACGCGCACGCATTGCGACGCGGGCACCACNTCGCGCGCACGTGGCTTCTGCACCAGCGGCTGCATCGCCTGGATCATTTCCGGCGACGCGTCCTTGCCGTCGATCGACAGGCACACGACATCGATGTGCGTCTGTGGCAATTCCTGCGTGAACACCGCCGCCGCGAGCGGCTGCGGGATCTGCGCCGTCGAACCGTCGAGCGGATGCGTCTTCAGCGCCTCGCCCGCGATGTCGAGGTTCACCGCGTGCCGGATCGCCAGCGCACCGATGATCACGATGCCGGCGATNAGCACCAGCTTGTAGCGCAACGCGCGCCTCTGCGATTTCGCCTGCGCGGGCGCGCCGCCCTCCGAATCGAGGCGGAAGCTNGGCCCNGCGAAGCGCTCGCGCGTGGTTTCCAGCAGGCCGGCATCGCGCAGGATCTCGCGCGCCTTCACCGTGTCTTCCGAACGCACCACCCACACGGCCGGCTTCGGACCGCCCGAATCGCTGTCGCTGTAACTGAACGTGCCGCGCCGACCGCCCTTGTAGGAACGTCCGTTGGTGATGCGCACCTCGATGTCCGCATCGCGCAGCATCTGCGCGACGGTCTCGACGTTCTCAAGGCGCTGGCTGCTGAATACCTGCCTCATGTCATTCCTTCGCCGGCACGTGAGCCGCGGCCGCCGCGTCTTTCACCACGCGGATCAGGCCTTCCTGCGCGGTGCTCGCGACAAGGTGGCCGGCGCGGTCGAAGATCTGGCCGCGCGCCAGGCCGCGCGCGCTCTGCACGCTCGGACTGTCGATCGANTACAGCAGCCAGTCGTCGGCGCGGAACGGGCGGTGGAACCACAGCGCGTGGTCGAGCGACGCCATCTGCACGTTNGGCTGGTAATAGCTGATGCCGTGCGGGAAGGTCGCCGTGCCCAGCAGGTGGAAGTCCGACGCGTAGGCGAGCAGGGCGCGGTGCAGTTCCGGCGCGTCGCCGACGCGTTCGGTCAGGCGGAACCAGAACTGCTGGAACGGCGGTCGCTTGGGCGGATTGAGTTCGTCGCGCGGATAGACGTGGCGGAACTCGAACGGCCCCTTGCGCGACAGCCAGCGCTGGATCTTGATCGGCAGCGTCGCCATNACNTGNTCGGGCACGGCGGGCGCCGGGTCGATGTCCTCNGGCTTGGGGACCTCGGGCATCGACAGCTGGTGCTCGCCGCCTTCCTCGTCCTGCTGGAACGAGGCCGCCATGAAGAAGACCACTTCGCCGTGCTGGATCGCGGTGACGCGGCGCACTGAGAAGCTGCCGCCATCGCGGGTGCGGTCGATCTGGTAGACGATGGGCGCGGCGATGTCGCCGGCGCGCAGGAAGTAGGCGTGCAGCGAATGCGCGCCGCGCGGCGCCTGCATCGTTGCCTGCGCGGCCGAGAGCGCCTGTCCGAGCACCTGGCCGCCGAACACGTACTTGGTGCCGATGTCGCGGCTCTGGCCACGGAAGAGGTTGTCCTCCAGCCGCTCGAGCGAAAGCAGTTCGACCAGTTCGTGAACGACTTGCTCGTTGGCGGGCGCGGTCATGCGGGGACTTTGTCGAAAGGCGGGACGAAAGTATAACCGGCGGTGTCGGTGGGCCTTTCGTTTCAAGGCTTCGCGTTATCCGCCGCTACGGCACCCGCACCAACCCCACCGACGCCATCACCCGCTCCCACGGGAACAGCGGACCCGGATCGCGCTTGCGTCGCACCAGCACCTCGGGGTTGTCGGTCGCGCGGACTTCCGTCGTGTCCAGGTCCTCGTGCCCTGCGATCGAGCGCAGCGAAGGGCGATCGAGCGCAGCGAAGGCAGCTCGACTTCCAGCCACCGCAGCAGCGCGATCAGGGCGTCGATCTGCGCCTGCGTGTACGCCTCGTCCATCGCCTGGTGCGACGCCATCAGCCAGTCCGGATAGCGCCCGCGGTTCACCAGTTCGATCCCGACCGCGCGCGTGTTGTGCCCGCGCACGTGATGGGCGATGCGCTCCAGCGCGACGTACTGGTGCACGCTGCCGTCGCGGTCGATGTAGAAGTGGCCGCTGTTGCCGGTCAGCGAGGTTTCGTACAGCACTTCCTCGCCGAAACGGCGCGCCATCGGCAGGTCCGGCAGTTCGGTGCAGTGGATGACGACCAGGTCGATCCCATCCAGCGCGCGTGCGTCCAGCCGCTCCTGGTAGGGCAGCGGATCGAAGGCGATGGGCGGGGCCGGAGGGGCGGGCGACATGGGGCCGGATGCTACCATTCGCCTCCCGCGTGCCCGGCGCGGCGTCGCTGAACGACTTCCCGCCCGCGCCCGTCGCGGTCCGACCCCCGGACGGAACCGCCCATGAAACTCCCGCCCCCCGACTCCGAGCTCGGCAAGCTGATGGCCACGCTGCCGCAGACCGGCGCGGTGGACTGGATCGGCCTGCGCCCCAAGCGCGATGTCGCCATGGAGGAGGTCGGTGAGGTCGTCGCCGAAACCGGCTCCGGCCTCGTCGGCGACCGCTATCGCGGCGGCAGCGGCAAGCGCGGGATCACGCTGATCCAGGCAGAACACCTNCCGGTGATCGCCGCGCTGTCGGGCCACGGCTCGATCGCGCCCGCGACGCTGCGCCGCAACCTCGTCGTTTCCGGCATCCCGCTGGTGGCGCTGAAGGGCCGGCGCTTCCGCGTCGGCGAGGTCGTGCTGGAAGGGACCGATTCGTGCGATCCGTGCTCGCGCATGGAAGCCGCGCTCGGTCCGGGCGGCTTCAACGCGATGCGCGGCCACGGCGGCCTGTGCGCGCGCATCCTGCAAGGCGGCACCATCCGCCGCGGCGACGCGGTCGTCGTCCTCAACGAAACAGACTCCAACGCATGAGCACTCGCGGACACTGCATTCTTTCCCACGGTTTCGAGAGCGGACCGGAAGCCACCAAGGTCGCCGCGCTCGCGCTGGCCGCCGANCGCCTGGGCTGGACCCATGAGCGCCCCGACTACACCGACCTCGACGCGAAGCGCGAAGTCAGCGAAGTCGGCGACGTGCATGCGCGGGTCGAACGCCTGCTCGGCCTCGCGCAGGCTGCCGCCGCGCGCGGGCCGGTGGTGCTCGCAGGTTCCAGCCTCGGCGCGTACATCTCCGGCCTGGTGTCGTTGAAGGTCGACACGCTGGGCCTGTTCCTGATGGCGCCGCCGGTGCGCATGGGAGAGGCGCCGCGCCTCGCCGCCGCGAACGTGCCGACCTCGATCATCCACGGCTGGAACGACGAACTCATCGCGCCGGCCGAAGTCGTCGCCTGGGCGTATGCGCGCAGTGCGCGCCTGTTGCTCGTCGACGACACGCACCGCCTTTCCAACCACGTCGAAGCCAGCGCGGATGCGTTCGCTTCGCTGCTCGCATCGCTCTGAGATCCAGTCATGAAGTTCTTCGCCAGCTGCGGTAAAGGCCTGGAATACCTGCTCGCCGACGAGCTGGCCGCGCTGGGCTGCGCGCGCGCCACCGCCGCCATCGCCGGCGTCAACGCCGAAGGCTCGCTCGCCGACGCGCAGCGCGCCGTGCTGTGGTCGCGACTGGCCAGTCGCGTGCTGTGGCCCNTCGCCGAATTCGACTGCCCCGACGAGCACGCGCTCTACGCCGGCGTCGCCGCGATCGACTGGACGCAGCATCTCGCGCAGGGCCACACCGTCGCCGTCGACGCGCACGTCTCCGGTGAAGCCATCACGCACGCGCGCTACGCCGCGCAGCGCGTGAAGGACGGCATCGTCGACGTCATGCGCGCCAACACCGGCACGCGTCCGGACGTCGACGTCGAATCGCCGGACCTGCGCGTGAACCTCGTGTTGCGCAAGGGCCGCGCGATCTTGTCCATCGACCTGTCCGGCGGCCCGATGCATCGACGCGGCTGGCGCACGAAGCAGGGCGAGGCACCGCTGAAGGAGAACCTCGCCGCCGCCGTCCTGATGCGCGGGCAGTGGACGAAGGTCTACGCCGAAGGCGGTTCGCTGCTGGACCCGATGTGCGGCAGCGGCACGCTGCTGATCGAAGGCGCGCTGATGGCCGCCGACGTCGCGCCGGGTCTGCAGCGCCATGGCCACGAAGCGCCGACGCGCTGGCGCGGTTTCGACGCCGCTGCATGGAGCGCGATGTTCGACGACGCGCGCAAGCGCGAAGCGGCCGGCATGAACTCGCTGCGTCCGGCGTTCTTCGGCCGCGATACCGATCCGCACGCGATCCGCGCCGCCGAGGACAACGCGGTGCTGGCCGGACTCGCAGGCTTGATCGGCTTCAAGGTCGGCGACATCCGCTCGCTCGATGCCGCGCCCGATGCGGCGAACGACGAAGCGCCGGGCGGCCTGGTCGTCTGCAATCCGCCTTACGACGCGCGACTTGCCGCCGATCCCGCGCTGTACCGCGCGCTCGGCGATGCGCTCAAGCGCGCGACGCCGCAGTGGCGCGCGAGCCTGCTGTGCGGCGATGCGGAACTCGCCTTCGCCACCGGCCTGCGCGCGCAGAAGAAGTACCAGTTGTTCAACGGCGCGATCGAATGCACGCTGATCGTGTGCGATCCCATCGCGCCGGTGCAGCGCCGCCGAACCGACGACACCGGCGCGGAAGTCGCGCCGACGCTGTCGGAAGGCGCGCAGATGGTCGCCAACCGCCTGCGCAAGAACCTGCACAAGCTCAAGCGTTGGCGCGAGCGCGAAGGCGTGACGTGCTATCGCGCCTACGACGCGGACATTCCCGAGTACGCGGCNGCCATCGACGTCTATGCGACCCACGAANCCACGCCGCGCGTGTTCCTGCATGTACAGGAATACGCCGCGCCGCAGGAAATCCCCGAGAACATCCAGCGTCGTCGCCTCAACGAACTGCTGGCCGCCGCGCGCGAGGTGTTCAACGTCCCGCGCGAGAACGTCGCACTGAAGACGCGTGCGCGTGGCAAGGGCGGCAGCAAGTACGGGCAGATGGATTCGCGCGGCGAGTTCGTCACCGTGCGCGAAGGCGATGCGCTGCTGCGCGTGAACCTGTTCGATTACCTCGATACCGGTTTGTTCCTCGACCATCGCCCGATGCGCATGCGCATCGCCGAGGAAGCGCACGACACGCGCTTCCTCAACCTGTTCGGCTACACCGGCGCGGCGACGGTGCACGCGGCCGTCGGCGGCGCGCGACTGACGACCACGGTCGATCTGTCCGCGACGTACCTGGAATGGTGCGCCGACAACCTGCGCGAGAACGACATCGGCGGCACGCGCCATCGCCTCGTGCAGGCCGACGCGCTGACGTGGCTGGAAGCGGACACGCACCAGTACGACCTGATCTTCTGCGACCCGCCGACGTTCTCCAACTCCAAGCGCGCGCAGGACTTCGACGTGCAGGCGCAGCACGTGCGCCTGTTGCGCGCGGCGGTCGAGCGCCTGGAGCAGGGCGGCGTGCTGTANTTCTCCAACAACTTCCGCCGCTTCCGCATGGACGAGGCGAGCGTCGGGGAGTTCGCGAAGATCGAGGACATCTCGGCGAAGACCATCCCGCCGGATTTCGAACGCGACGCGCGGATCCATCGTTGCTGGAAGTTGCAGCGGCGCTGATCCTTCGTGCGGAGCCGGGCAACGGATGGCGAGTGCCGGGACATGGACCGTTCCACCCACGGCACTGGCCGGCGGGCGCTCGCGGTCCGACATTGTCGGAAGCCGTAACTGGAGAGAGTTCCCATGAATACCGCCCCCGACTTCGCCCGCATCGGCCGTACCCTGCGCGGCATGCCCGCCTCCGACGGCGCCGGCGTGCGCCTGACGCGCGTGATGGGCACGCCGCAGCTGGAGATGCTCGATCCGTTCCTGATGCTGGATGAGTTCGGCACCGACCAGCCCGAGGACTACCTCGCCGGCTTCCCGGACCATCCGCACCGCGGTTTCGAGACCGTCACCTACATGCTGGACGGCCGCATGCGCCACAAGGACAACCACGGCAACGAGGGTGTGCTCGTGCCCGGCAGCGTGCAGTGGATGACCGCCGGCCGCGGCCTGGTGCATTCGGAAATGCCCGAGCAGCAGGAAGGCCGCATGCGCGGGTTCCAGCTGTGGGTGAACCTGCCCGCCGCGCAGAAGATGACGCAGCCGCAGTACCAGGAATTCGCACCCGACCGCATCCCGCAGGTGCAGCCGGCCGACGGCGTGCGCGTGAAGGTGATCGCCGGACGCGTGGGCGATACGACCGGGCCGATTTCGCAGCCGGCGACCGATCCGGTCTACCTCGACATCGAACTGGCGCCCGGCGCGCAGTTCGACCACGACCTGCCCGAAGGCCACAACGCCTTCGCCTACGCCTTCGAAGGCGCGGGTTCGGTGGGCGAGGGCGGCGAAGCGCGCGCGTTGTCGGCGCAGGAAATCGCCGTGCTGGTCGGCGGTCGCACCGTGCGACTGCGCGCGGGCGACGGCGGGCTTCGCGTGATCCTGCTCGCCGGTCGCCCGCTACGCGAACCGGTCGCGCGTTACGGTCCGTTCGTGATGAACACGAAGGAGCAGATCATGCAGGCGTTCGTCGACTTCCAGGAAGGACGCTTCTGAGGTCCAGCCCGAAGGCGACGCAACAAAAAGGCCACGCTCGCGCGTGGCCTTTTTGTTTGCGAAGGAGCATCCGCGATCAGCGCGTGCCCTTCAAATCCGGGCCGAACTGCCCGAGCCAGCGGTAGATCACGCCGCCCAGCAGGCCGCCGGCGATCGGCGCGACCCAGAACAGCCACAGCTGCGACATCGCGACGGGGCCGGCGAACAGCGCCACGCCCGTCGAACGCGCCGGGTTCACCGAGGTGTTCGTCACCGGGATGCTGATGAGGTGGATCAGCGTCAGCCCCAGACCGATCGCGATGGGCGCGAAGCCCGCCGGTGCGCGCGCGTGCGTCGCCCCGAGGATGATGACCAGGAACATCGCGGTCATCACGATTTCGGTCAGGAACGCCGCGCCGATGCTGTAACCGCCCGGCGAGTGCGATCCGTAGCCGTTGCTGGCGAACGCGCCGGCCGCGTTGGGATCGATCGTGAAACCCGGTGCGCCGCTGGCGATATGGAACAGGATGAAGCCGGCGAAGATCGCGCCGAGCACCTGGACGATGATGTACGGAATCAGTTCGCCTGCCGGGAAACGCCCGCCGGCCCACAGGCCGAAGCTCACCGCGGGATTGAAATGACCGCCTGAAATGTGGCCCAGCGCGTACGCGCCGGTCAGCACGGTGAGGCCGAATGCCAATGAGACGCCGAGCAGGCCGATACCGAGGGGATTGCCGTCGCCGCCGAACTTCGCCGCGAGCACCGCGCTGCCGCAGCCGCCAAGGACCAACCAGAACGTGCCGATGAACTCGGCCGCAAGCTTTCTGATCATGTTGCTTCTCCTGCCCATGAAATGATGGAAACCGATGCGCGCTGCGTTTCTCCGCAGGCGAAACGGGCTCGGATCTTAGGAAAGGCAGGAGCGACGGTAACTGCGAAAGAAGCTGATTGCACGCGCAAGCCGATTGACGGCTCTCCGCCCGGCGTCGCGGGCGGATGGGCCGTCCAGTGCGGCTGGGCTCAGTTGCTGCTCAGTCTCGTGGCGGGGAAGCGCAGCGCCTGGGCCTGGCTGAGCATCGGTCCCAGCTCCGGCGCCTGCGCCTGCAACCAGATGTGCGCGACGCGTCCGTCGGGCAGCTCAACCAGCGTCTCGCGGACTTCGACGTCCGGTTTCGTCGCCAGTTCGCCCTTGTACCAGTAGACGCTCTGCCCATCGATCACGCCCAGCTCGGCGCGATTGCCGCGCTTGGGCTCGAAGTTCGCCTTGCGCGAGATGTACAGGCCGAACGCTTCCGAGCCGTCCGCGCGCAGNGCGCGGCAGAAATCGGAACCGCCAGTGGCCTTGTATTCCCACGTCAGCCCCGAGTTTGCGGGCANCTGCGGGCAATTGCCGCCGTCCTGCGATTCCTGCGCGTGCACGCTCGCCATGCTTCCGGCGAGCACGAGCAGGGCCGACATACGCCATGCCGTCGTATTCACGACTAACCCCCTGTTGATCGTTACACCCCATGCAACGAAACAGCCCGTACGGGCTGCCTGTGACCGGCAAAAGCGTGACGGAACGGCCGATCTGGATCGAACATAGTCCAGAAAACGGCACTTGACAAATAACCAGACTTAATAGGCGGGCGCTTCGGCTTATGGATCGGCCGGGGCAGGGCTGGCGAGGGTCGCCACGGGGCGTGAAGGATGGCTGGCTTGCGTGAAAGCCCTTGCTGCAAGTGGTTTCGCGCGAAACCATCTGCGGAGACCCGAACGACATCCGCGCTCTTCACGTCATCCCGGCGAAGGCCAGGGTCCAGGCTGGCAGCGCATCCAACCTCTTCA
>Ga0055530_10000920_pt1 | contig 24141 bp, 7 predicted proteins | sample Araplavi_mTSA_r2_FD_55009 | JGI IMG/M metagenome (GOLD analysis project Ga0055530, IMG submission 55009) | Arabidopsis root microbial communities from North Carolina, USA - plate scrape MF_Cvi_mTSA_r2 | ecosystem: Host-associated > Plants > Roots > Endosphere | place: USA: North Carolina... | reverse complement strand
AGGTTACCAGCTGCGGGGTATACTACTGCCAGCGCCAGCTGCGTGGTAATAGCTGCATCTACGGCATTACCGCCCTGCTGCAATATACGGGCGCCTGCCTGNCTGGCCAGCGGATGGGCAGAAACAACGGCGCCGTGTTGTACGGTCACCTCTTTCTGAATANTATAATGATACGGATCAGTGCTNAGTGCAGACTGGGCAAAAGCATGCGTTCCAATCACGAGTGTCGGTAAAAGCAAAAATCTGAGGNGCATTACAGGCATTTGTTTGAGCCTAATTTACTAAACATTTTTCGGCATTAATTAGTAAATTAGAACATAACCAAATCTAAACCCTCTAATCTGAATCGCTATGAAACTACCCTCAAGGCCTTTTCTGTTACTGTTGGCATGCCTATTCACCCTTTTCTCCGCCGCACAGGCGCAAACCGGTACCATACAGGGAACGGTAACAGATGGAAAAGCGCCATTGGCCGGCGCCACCGTACAGATAGAGCGTACTAACAAAGGCGGTTACACGAATGCCGCCGGTAGTTATACGCTCAGCATCATCCCGGGAGAATATACCGTAACGGTCAGCTTCGTGGGTTTTGCTTCCCAACGCAAACCGGTCACCGTCACTGCCGGGCAAACCGTACAGCTGGATTTTTCCATGGTGACCAGCACTACCATGAATGAACTGGTGGTGCTGGGCTCCCGCAGCCTGCCACGCACGCAAACGGAAACGCCCGTNCCGGTAGATGTGATCGACATCAAAAAAGTGGCGCAGGATGCGCCACAGGTATCNATCAACCAGATACTCAATTACGTAGCGCCCTCTTTCAGCTCGGGCACACAAACGGTAGCCGACGGTACGGATCATATCGATCCCGCTTCTCTCCGCGGACTGGGCCCTGACCAGGTGCTGGTGCTGGTGAACGGCAAACGGCGTTACAACACNGCCCTGGTGAATGTGAACGGCACCTTTGGCCGCGGCGCCGTAGGTACGGATATGAACGCCATTCCAACATCTGCTATCGACCGTATTGAGATCCTGCGCGACGGCGCTGCCGCACAGTATGGCTCAGACGCTATTGCAGGTGTGATCAACATCATCCTGAAGAACAGCGTAAATCGTTTGAACGTGAACGTTACCACCGGCGCCAACTTCACTTCACAGTCCGTAGATAATATCGACGGACAAACCGTCCAAACCGGTATCAACTACGGTATTCCGCTGGGTAATAAGGGCGGTTTCATTAACCTGGGCGGCTCTTACGATTTCCGTAATTACACCAACCGTTCCGGTCCCTGGGCAGGGCCTATTTACCGCGCTTATCCTGGCGGTGCAGACAAAACAGATTCCTTCCTGCTGGCCAACAAGATCACCCGTGATGATATCCGTATGCGGGTAGGCCAGTCAAAACTGCGTAGCGGACAACTTTTCATGAATGCCAGCATCCCCATGGAGAACAATGCGGAGTTCTACCTCTTTGGTGGCCTTGGCTACCGCAACGGCCAGGCCGCAGGTGTTTACCGTTTGCCCAACGACAGCCGTAATGTGCTTGATATCTATCCCCTGGGCTTTTTGCCGGAAATCCATTCAGATATCTATGATAAATCACTGGCCTTCGGCATCCGCGGTAACCTGGGCAACTGGAAAGTGGATGTAAGCAATACCTTCGGGCAAAACCAGTTTATTTTCAGCGTAGCGAATTCACTGAATGCATCGCTGGAAAAAGCTTCTCCTACCACNTTCAATGCCGGCGGACCGATATTCACACAAAACACCACTAACCTGGATTTCTCGCAGCGTTTCGATGTATTACAGGGCCTTGATGTGGCCTTCGGCGCTGAATACCGTTTTGAGCGCTACCAGCTGGTGGCTGGTGAAGAGAACTCTTACACTGATTATGGCCGCGCTACCAAGATAGGAGAGGACGGAAGCGGCCGGCCCATTCTCATTCCCGATCCGCAGGGCTCGATCAATACCAAGTTCGGTCCTGATGGTACGGCCCGTCCGGGCGGCGCCCAGGTGTTTCCAGGCTTCCGTCCGGAGAATGCGGTAAATGCTGCCCGTAGCGCTATTGCAGGTTATGCAGATGTGGAAGCAAATTTTAGCAGTGCATTCCTGCTGGGCGGTGCGCTGCGTTTTGAGAATTATAACGATTTTGGTTCTACCTTGAATGGCAAGCTGACTGCCCGCTACAAGCTCAGTGAGCGCACTGCTTTACGCGCCTCCGGCAGTACCGGTTTCCGTGCACCTTCGCTGCATCAGCGTTTTTACTCCAGCACCTCTACACTGTTTGTAGATGGCCAGCCCTATGAAGTAGGCACCTTTACCAATGATAGCCGTCCGGCAGAACTGCTGGGCATTCCAAAGCTGAAACCGGAAAAATCAAAAAGCCTCAGCGCCGGCTTTACCGGTACCTTTGGTAAGTTTAACCTGACGGTAGACGGATACTACACACGTATCAACGATCGTATTGTGTATACTGACCAATTCTCCGGGCGTAACGATTCTGCCGCTTCCCCGGTAGATAAGGAGATCTACCAGCTCCTGTCGCTGGCCAATGCCAACCGCGCTGCCTTCTTCGCCAATGCCATCAATTCTGAAACAAGGGGAGTGGACGTAGTGCTCACCTATGGCACCCGTTTGGGTGGCGGCAGTTTCCGCGCAGATCTTGCAGGTACTTATTCTTACACACAACAGGTAGGAAAGGTAAAGGCGTCCGAGAAACTGGCCGGTAAAGAGAATATCTATTTCAGCCGCGCCAGCAGGATCTACCTGGAAAGAAGCGTGCCCCGTGAAAAGATCAACCTTACCTTAACGTACAACATCAATAGATTTAACGTGTTTGTGCGTAATGTGTATTTCGGCAGCGTAGAAGAAGCTACCAATGATCCTGCTTTCTTCCAGACCTTCGATCCTAAAGTAGTAACAGATGTATCGGTAGGTTATAAGTTTACGAAAGGCGTGAAGCTGAGCGTAGGTGCTAATAACGTGTTTGATATTTATCCGGATAAAGTGGCCAATCCCGCTAATACCACTAACAACCAGTTTATTTACAGTCGCCGGGCTACACAGTTCGGGTACAATGGAAGGTTCCTGTTTGCGCGGCTGGAGTTGAATTTGTAAAACTGAAAAGGAACAATGATTGCTGCACGGATCATGAATGCTGTTTAAAGCATTTGTGATCCGTGTTAATTTTTGTAAGAAAAAATCCTGATACTACTAACATGTGATTTATCCGTTCACGTTGTTTTTTCATCCGAAAAAAATATGATTCTTAAAAACTGATTGATATCTTGCAGGCCGTTAACCGTAACAAGAGTCCTTATGCCTGTTTTTAGACCAGGAGTAACCAGTCTATCCGTGAGAATGCTATTCTTTCTTGTTTGTAGCCTGCTGACTATGAACAACTCCCTGATAGCACAGACTTCTTCAAAGGACACAGGTATTATTGTGTACGGCTCACATCGGGATGAAGGCCCGGAAATGATTGACAGCACTTACTTTATTACCAGAACAGGTTGCAAGTCGATGCTTGTTGTTCCCATTCCTCCTTATCCGAAACATTATGATTCTGTCAGGGCCCTGGTAATACATCAACCAACAAAACCAGTAACCTTGCCCGTTATCACGCCGCAACACAAACCGTTCCTGGTAGTGCATGGAAATGTGATGTATGATTTTTACTACCAGTCAAATGCCGACACTCCTTACCTGGAGAAGGAAATATATCAGCATACGGTGCAAACCTCCCTGGAGGTGACCGTCAGGGACAGATATCCCGTAAGGGTAGCATTCACTACTATGAGGGGAAACTCATACCTGTTCCGCGACCTGACGGGTGCTAATATGCAGTATACGAATCGCGACTTCAAAAATATCCTGCTGCAGAATGCCCAGCAATGGGATGCCGGCCAGTTAAAACAATGGAAAGAGCTGGAAGAGCTGAAGCTGCGTATAGCTGCACGCTTAAAGGAGATTAACCGTTTGAAGAGCTGGAAATCCGGTCCCTCCGCATTGCAGCAGCTGATCGAGGAAAGAGAAAAAAAGTTATATGGAAAGATAAAGGATAGCGCGTCTTTACATACAACCGTACCTGATAGCCTTGGCAGGCTCACCGCCCTGAAGGATAAAGCAGATAGCCTGAGCCGTAAGGTAAAAGATACTTACGATGCGAACGCCGCCAGGCTGGATTCCCTGCAAAAAGAACTGGCCCATTGGGAAGCCCTGTACAATGAGAAACGACAGTTGCTGGGCGCCAGGAAACAACAGCTCATGGACGTGCTGAGAAAAAGCCGCAANAACAAAGAGCTGGCAGACAGCCTGGAAGCGATGCACCTGCCGGATTCAGTACTGCCACGTGGTTTTCGTACGTTGCTGGCCGTCAGGTCAGTAGGCATCGGCAGAACGCTGGTTGACTATTCTGAGCTGACTGCAAAGAATATCAGCATCACCGGCGTACAGGCAGAGTATAATCCGTCTTACTACGTAGCCTTTGCTACGGGCGCAGTGGATTACCGCTTCCGCGATTTCGTGGTGAATGATAACAGGGTGCGGCAGTATCTTAATATGGTGAGAGTGGGTACCGGTATGAAGGAAGGGAACAATGTCATTCTCTCTTTCTACACGGGCAAAAAGCAGGTGTATAATTTTAATACTTCTGCCGGGGGCGCAACAACGGAAGCGCCGGACTACAAAATAATGGGAGTGTCTCTTGAAGGAAGGTGGCAGATCAATAAGAATAATTACATAATAGGAGAGGCGGCTAAATCTTCCATGCCGTACTATAAAAGAACAGATCACGGCCAGGGATTGGGCGCCAGCATGGTAAGCATGAGCGACCACTCCAATGAAGCTTTTGCTGTGAGTGCGGTGTCTTTTGTACCGCTCACCGGCACACGTTTCAGTGGTATGTTTAAGCGTATGGGCGCCAATTTCCAGTCGTTCAGCCTGTATGCCACCGGCTCTGCGCAAAGCGCCTGGATGATCAAGGCAGACCAGCCTCTCTTTAAACAGCAGCTGACGCTCACCGGGTCTATCAGGCAGAATGTTTATACCAGCGTTTTTGAAAATGCCAGCTACCGCAGCAACACTGTTTTCAAAAGCATACAGGCTACCTTCCGCAGAAAGAAATGGCCGGTAGTCTCACTGGGATATTTTCCCAGCTCACAGCTGATGAAGCTCAGTGATGACAAGTATATAGAGAACCTGTTCTATACGCTGGCAGGCACTGCCAGCTATTTCTACGAGTACCGGGGGATCAGCATGAATACGATCTTTTCCGGGACCAGGTTCTATAATCATCAAACAGACAGCGGGTTTGTGTATTTCAATAGTACCAACCTTCTGCTGAACCAGACGGTCTTCCTGGGTAAGTTCACAGTGAACGGAGGGCTGTCATCCGCCACCAACCAGGACTATGCAGTATACGGGGCAGATGGCAGCCTGCAGTACAGGGTGTCATCGTGGCTGGAACTGGGCGGAGGATTGAAATATAATTATCAGACCACATACCGTTTGCAGCAAACCGGCTACACGGCCAATGCAAAGGTGAACATTCCTAAGGTCGGTGAGATAGCATTGATGGGAGACAAGGGATTTGTACCCGGTGTGAATAAACAACTGGTGCCCAACAAAACAGGGCGCCTTACTTATACGAAGATATTTTAAACAGGAGATACTATGAAAAGATCCCTATACCTATACCTGGTATTGTCCATGCTGGCTTTTCGTACGGCCGCACAGGTAAGTATGACCGTGCAGCTGCCACCGGCAGGAGTGTTGCAGAAAGCCCAATTGTGGAATATAGTATTGGTGTCTGCCTCAGATGCGCCGAGGAATGTAAAGATAACCCTGCGTTTGATGGATGCCCAGACCAATCAGCCCGTGCTCACTGGCATCACACGTACCATCATTATGAATAAAGGTGCNAAACAGCTTCGCATAGGAGACGTGATGCCGGTGCAATATGAATATCTCTCCGCAGCCATAGACCGGAGCGTGAATGGCATGCTGCCCGCCGGCAGCTATGTGGCCTGCTACAGCCTGATGGTGATCAACGATAAGGATGGTAACCAGCCTGGTGAGGATTGTATCCCCTTTGCAGTGGAACCTGTAAGTCCGCCCCTGTTGAACACACCCGCCAATGAAAGCGTGCTGGAGTCAAGACTGCCGCAGTTTACCTGGCTGCCGCCCGCGCCCCTGAATATGTTCAATGATCTGAATTATGAAATGACCCTGGTGGAAGTGCGTCCCGGGCAGTCTGCGATCGAAGCTATCCAGACGAATATCCCGGTGTACAGAGCCCCGCGTCTCAGGAATATGTTTGTGAACTATCCAGCCGGCGCTGTAGCCCTGGATACCGCCAGGCAATATGCATGGACGGTAGTGGCCCGTAACGGTTCATTGTTTGCCGCACAAACGGAAGTATGGACTTTCCGTATCAAAGGGGTGCATAAACCGCTGAACGGCCGCAACGGTGCATACGTAGAGCTTAGAAAGGAGCTGGACGGAACCGTTATCAGCTGCAGCAGCCTGCACTGCGAGTATAATAATGAAACTGCCGACAGTACCGTGCGTTACGAGGTGATTGCCCTGGAGAATAATAATGATGTTGTAAGTACAGGAACCTTAGCCATCAAACGGGGAGCTAATAAGCTGGATGTGCCGCTGAAGAAAGGCCTGGATGAGGGAAAAAGTTACCTCTTCCGCCTGCGTAACACCCGCAATGAATACTGGCAGGTAAAGTTTATTTATACCCGTGAAGATTAACAGTAAAAAGATAAGATAACACCTTATACCTATAAATAAAGCTGAAATGATACTGGCTCTTGTTGCAAAAGGGAAGAAAAAGATTGCGTGCGTAATGCTGGCTTTGATCTATTTCGAAACGGTCATCCCTTCCTATGCTTTGGGTAGTCCCCTGGCGGTTTATTATAGCAATGTGGTGAAGGAAAGCGAACCGGTAACGGAACGTAAACCCCTGGGTGCAGCACCGGCGCGTACAGCGGGGGCGGTTGCTACCGCTCCGCGCCGCGTGAAGAAAACTGAAGATATTGGCGGGCCTACACAACCGGAGAGCCAGGCCTTTCAGTCGGTGAATAATGCCAACATGGTAGACCTGTTCACCGGTGATCTCAACTATAGTATTCCCCTGATGGACGTAGGCGGTTATCCTGTAGCCATCGGCTACAACAGCGGTATTACCATGGACCAGGAAGCCAGCTGGGTAGGTCTCGGCTGGAATATCAACCCGGGTACTATCACACGTAATATGCGTGGCCTGCCGGATGATTTTGACGGGAAGTCTGATGCTATCACAAAAACAGCTACTGTTAAAGAGAATAAAACAATTGGCGTTACCGCCGGTGCGGATTTCGAGTTGGCAGGTGTGCCCTTGAACCTGGGCGTCTCACTTGGTGTTCTCCACAACAGTTACCGCGGCTGGGGAATGGAAAGCGGCATCAGCGCCAGTATCAACGCGGCATCAAGCGCTTCGGGCTCGCTGACAAGCGGCCTGTCCCTTACCAGCAGCTCGCAGAACGGGATCACTCTTTCACCCAGCTTGTCTTATTCATTTATGGAGAAAGATGTGAAAGAACAGGGAGGTTATGGCGGCAGCCTGTCTACCGGATTGTCATATAACACACGTTCAGGTATGAAGGCCCTGCAATTCTCAGCAGGAGTTACACAATATAAAAAGCAGGAAACAACCGCAAAAGCTACTGAGACGGCTGCGAAANCAACACCACCATCAACACCGGCAACAGACGCAGCAACGGCACCGCCACCAGCCGATCCCGTCGCCGCCCAGGCTACGCCATTGCAAGGTTCCAATGCGGTGTTCGGCAGCAGCATCTCTTTTGCTTATCCTTCTTTCACACCTACCATCAGCCTGCCATATACCAGTTATATGTATACGGTTACGTTGAAAACAGGTGGCGAAATAAAAGTAGGGCATCCCAGCCTGTTTATCAGCGGCTATGTTTCCAAACAGTATATTGACGACAGCGATAAGAAAATGACCATCCCCGCTTATGGTTACCTGAATTACCAGAACGGGTCGGGCAACGCCGGCGCATTGCTGGACTTTAACCGGGAAAAAGATATGGCTTATCGTGAAAAGCCTGAAATCCCCAATATAGCCATACCGTCTTATACTTACGATGTGTTCAGCATGTCTGGCGAAGGAACCGGGGGCTCGTTCCGTGCTTACCGCAGTGATATTGGCTATATGTATGACCACACTATGAGGACCAAAGACAAGTCTGGCGGCGCCAGTGTAGACTTTGGCGGTGGCGACCTGGTGCATGCAGGTGTAGATATTAATTTTACTTCTGCCAATACACAAAGCGGCGCCTGGAAAGCCATGAACCCATTAGCCAGGACCATTGCATTCACAAAATCTGATAAGAACTACCAGGCTGTTTATTTTAAAAACCCGGGCGAAAAGACGATCAACACCCGAGATTTCTACAACGCCATAGGGGATGATTACGTGGTAGCCCCCAAACTGCTGCAGAACGGAGGCAACTCATCTTATATCACTACCACTAACTTTTTAACGAAGTATGCCGGTGGAGAAAGCAAAGGCGATATAAAAGTAACACCGGCAACAGCCGTAAAACAGAACCGTGATAAAAGAACGCAGATGATCTCCTATCTCAGTGCAGAAGAAGCAGATATGGGAGCGCTGAATAAATACATAGAGAATTATAGCCGTAATACCTACACCCTGGCTAATTGCGACAACAGTTTCCCGCAGGACTACCTGAGCAAGCCAGGCACTGGTTTGACTGCAGATTATTATTGGTATGATGGTCACAATGACCGATATGCCGGCTATATTTTCTCAAGGCATGAGCTATATATTAATTTCGTTAAGACCAGTGAGCTGATGAGCAGGCCCGACTGGAAGCCCGGCTTGACTTTGGCGGAAGGTTATGCCGTCAGCTGGAAAGGCTTGCTTAAAGCGCCTGTTACCGGAGCTTATACATTCTACACGCACAGTGATGATGGCTCCTTCGTATGGTTTGAGGACATACCGCTGATCAGCCAGTTTTGGGAAGGGCACCATGAAGGGCAGTCCAAGCAAACATTATACCTGGAGAAAGATCACGTTTACAATATCAAGGTAGATTATTCCCAGTACGGCGGCGGAGCAGATGGCGCATATATGACGTTTGAGTGGTCCTACCCCGGTCAACCCAGGCAGGTAGTGCCTCCGGAATATCTATATCCGAAAGTCAACATAGACAGTTTTCCTTCAAATGCAGATGCTCCGCTGTATAAAGAGAAAAGGGTCAACAATTACCGTAAGAGCAACCACATGTCAGAAATATCCGTGGTCAATAGCGACGGTAAAAGATATGTATATGGTATACCGGTATATAACCTGAAGCAGAAGGAAGTGAGCTTTTCCGTTAAGCACGAGAACGGCAATCCTGAAACGGGTCTTACAAAGTATGTTTCCCGCCTGGATCCTGGCCATGAGGGTGATGGGGATGACTCTACCACCAATATGAACGGTACCGACCGCTATTTTACCAGTGAGGAAACACCGCCATATGCCCACTCTTTCCTGCTCACCGGCGTGTTGTCCCCGGATTATGTGGATGTTACCGGCGATGGTATTACGGATGATGACCTGGGCGATGCGGTGAAGTTCAACTACACCAAAATGGCCGGGCAGTATAATCCATACGAATGGCGGACGCCTTATTCTGATTCTTCCAACTTTAACGAAGGTCTGAAAACAGATACCCGGGATGACAAGGCCAGCTATGTATATGGTCAGAAAGAGCTCTGGTACCTCAACTCCATCGTATCGAAGAACATGATAGCCACCTTTAAGCTGGGGACCCGTAAAGACCTGGCGCCTATCAATGAAAGGGGCGTGAAAGATACCGGCTATCACCTGGCGCAAAAACTGGAAGAGATCAATCTCTATACAAAGGCCGACTTCCTGAAATACGGCACCAATGCCAGGCCGATCAAGACGGTGCATTTTGATTATTCCTATGAGCTTTGTAAAGGCGTCAACGCACCAAAGAATAATTACGGCAAGCTTACGTTGAAACGTATATGGTTCACCTATAACGGTAATAACAAGGGCCGCAAGAACCCCTATATATTTAAATACCATCCCAACAATCCCGACTATAATACAAAGTCGTACGACCGTTGGGGTAACTATAAGAATGCATTGCAAAACCCAGGCTCTTCTGCCGGTAACGTCATTACCAACGCAGAATTTCCCTATGCTTTGCAGGATAGCGCCCAGGCAGCCTATAATGTGGCCGCATGGACGCTGGATACCATCGTCCTTCCTTCAGGGGGCCGCACTACCATCACCTATGAGAGCGACGACTATGCTTATGTGCAGAATCGCCGCGCTACCCGGATGACAAGTATTGCCGGCTTCTCGCCGGTACAGCCTACCTCCACTGGAATGCTGACAAACCGCCTGTACGGCATTACTGATAACCTGTATATGGGTATCAATGTACCGGAGCCGGTTAACTCAAAAGAAGAAGTATATTATAAATATCTGGAAGGCTGCGATACAATGTTCTTCCGCCTGAACGTGAAAATGCCTTCAGATAAATTCGGCAGGGGATATGAATATGTATCGGGGTATGCCCGCCTGGTAAGAGGCCAGTATGGCTTCATTNCCGGCACCAATACCATTTGGGTACAGGTACAGGGTATTGATAATAACGGCAATGCAGGAGGCTCGCTCAGTCCTATGGCGAAAACCGCCATACAGTTTCTGCGCCTTAACCTGCCTTCCAAAGCTTACCCGGGATCAGACGTAGGAGATAACCTTGACCTGGTAGACGGTGTGAAAGTACTGTTCTCTATGGCTGGTAATGTTAAAGAGCTGTTCACCGGCTTTGACAATATCGCCAAAGGCAACGGATGGGCCAGGGATCTAGACCTGAAACGCAGTTTCGTAAGGCTTAACACCCCTGATTATAAAAAGCTTGGCGGTGGCCTGCGTGTGAAGCGCATTGTGATCAATGATAACTGGAATGCTATGACCGGCAAAGCCCGCAAGGAGTCTACCTACGGCACGGAATATATATATACTACTATCAAGAATATTCATGGAGACAGTTTAGAGATCAGCAGCGGGGTAGCAGCATATGAGCCCATCATGGGCAACGAGGAAAATCCCTGGCGCCTGCCGATTGAATACACCGAGCAAGCCGCAGCGCTGGCGCCAACCAATATGGGTTACGTAGAACAACCATTGGGAGAATCTTTCTTTCCATCCGCTTCTGTAGGCTACAGTAAAGTACGTACAAGATCTATTAAGACAAAGAACACCCGCTCCGCGAACGGTTATGAGGAGACCATGTTCTATACGGCATATGATTTCCCGACGATCACTGATCGCTCTGTGCTGGGCAGTGGTAACGGCACCAAGCTCACTTACAAGCCCGCGCTGGGCAACCTGCTGCAGATCAACGCGGCGCACCACCTCGTCATGAGCCAGGGCTTTAAGGTTGAGCTGAACGACATGCACGGAAAACCGAGAGGACGCGCCGTTTACGCGGAAACAGACAACCTGCACCCTATTGCTTATACAGAAAATTATTACCACGTAGATAATGTAACAGATGAATTTAAGCATCTGAACAATACCGTATTATCCATGAACGCATACGGTGAAATAGATACCACTGCATTGATCGGTAAAGACATGGAGCTGATGATGGANATGCGGGAACAACGCTCTTCCACTTTTGGAATGAGCGCCAACGTGAATGCAGACGTATTTACCTTCGGCCTGCCTCCGGTACTCAGCTGGCTTTCCCTTATACCCAGACCGCAGTCGGAAGAGAACCTGTTCCGTTCAGTGGCCGCCACCAAGATCATTAACCGCCATGGTATTCTGGATAGCACCGTTTCCATTGAAAAAGGCAGCAAGGTAACCACCTGTAACCTGTTGTATGACGGTGAGTCCGGCGATATGCTGCTTTCTGCCGTACAGAATGAGTTCGGCGATACTGTTTACCAGTTCAGCTATCCCGCTGCATGGGTATACGACGGCATGAGCGGGGCCTATAAGAACATCGGCTTTTCCATAGACAGCGTCAATATCAAAAGCGGTCGCATCACTGCCGGCCTTACACCTGAAGAAGTGGGGCAATATTTTGCGTCTGGTGATGAGATCTTCGCCTATTCCCGCAACGCAGTTGAAATCGGCAACAATTGTGCGCCGCAGCTGGCCACTTTCCGTAGCTCAGCAAAAATATGGGCGGTAGATGCCAATGCTGTGAACGGAGGAGCTCCGGACATTTTCTTTATGGACCATGACGGTAAACCCTATACGGGCAACGATCTGATCCTGAAAGTGATCCGCTCTGGCAGAAAGAATATATCCGCCAGCGTAGGTTCGGTCAGCATGCTGGTAAACCCGCTGAAGAAAGATGCCAGCGGCAGGTACAACCTGGTAATAAACAAGGATTCCAAAATAATTAGTGCGGGTGTAACAGAGTACAAGCAGAACTGGCAGGTGGATGATAAGAAGAAGTCGATGACCAAATGCTCTTTCTAAAACATATAACGAATAAAATAAGCGATATGCACATAAAAAGATTCCTTATCGTATTGTCAATGCTCTTAACAGGCGCTGGTCTGGTACGGGCGCAGGACAGGTCTGATACAGCGCGTTTGAAAGGGGAATGGCAGATTGAGAAAGTGGAAACCCGGCTTATGGAGCAAAAAGGGAGCGGCGTATTGGAAGCCAAAACCTATACATCCGCCGACGATATGAAAAGTATAAATGCTTTTGTGCCGCTGAATATAAAGTTCGGTGATCATGATTGTACGATGACATCCAGGGCGGGTACTGAAAAGGGAAGCTATACACTGCCGCAGAATGGGATATTCCGTTATTTACCGGAGAGCCTCCTGCGCCAGTTGCAACAGCAAGGTTTCAGCCCGGAACTGGCCGCCCATACAGGGGTTGAATATATTTACCGCTTGCAGCAATCCTCCGGTCTGGTGCTGAAGATGCCAGCGGCTTTTTATAAAGACAATAACAGAAACCTGGCAGTAAAGCTGGTATATACCTGCTATTACACGAAAAAATAGTACGAAACAATGACACAGAGTATCGCTAATAAAAAACGGTGTATAGCTTTGCTGCCGGTATTGATAATATTGCTGTTAACCACGGCAAGATCAGAGGCGCAACAGTGCGGCTGGAGTGTTAATGCTGCGGCAACGCCTTCCACCTGCGAGGCCAATGGAACGGTAACAGCTACACTCGTCAATGCCGGTTCAATAACAGGGACTGTATTATACAGGCTGGCGTCATTAACCGGTTCATTTGAAGTCCCACAGACCCCTGACAATGAGTTTGTGAATATACCGGCCGGACAGTATAAAGTAGTGGCTACAGGTGTGTGCAGCGGCCATGCTGATTCTGTTTCTACCACCATCACGGTGGGTGGGAGCTATGTGCAGTTTACAGCCAACGCATTTGGGTCACGAAGCACATTGGAGAATTGTAACACCGGTCGAATAACATGTACGCTCACAAACGGCAAGCCGCCTTATACTATTCACATTGGCAGCAAACCTGCAGGTTACACGGGGCCTGTTACCTTTGTTACCAGCGATCCTTCTTTTGTAATAGATGATCTGCCGGCAGGCTCCTATACGGTAACTATGAATGATGATTGCAGCGGCGGGGTTACATCAACAATTGCAATGAATGCATTGCCTCCTTTGACTATTGACAATTTTGACTGGGATAGCCTGGCTCCCGCGGGTGCTGGTTGTAATCAGTTTACCGCAGGTAAACCTTACTGGTTATCCACCAGCGATGATTATAACAGCCAGGGTACGCCGATCAGCTACAGTATTTCCTATAATGGCGGTAATCCGCTTCCTTACAAGCCGGTCTACAGTACCCTTGATACCGTGATCTTACCTGCGGGACAAACGCTTAAAGACGCCTATGGTAAAGTGCTTACTTACTACTTAAGAACAAGCTGCGGACAAAATACACAGGAAAACGTGACCATCGCGACACCTACGCTTGTCACGTCTCCTATCACGAATTGCGATGTTGATTTTAGCCTGACATTTGGGCTTAGCACCAGGCTTTTATGTTATCCGCTGCATTTCACGGTAAAGAACAACAGTACTTCTTTTACCAGGGACACAACTGGCAGTATCCGTTTCTGGAATGTCAAAGGGCTTCCATATGGCAGCTACACAGTCACTGTCACCACAGCAGATGGCTTTACTTTACAGAACGCCAACTGGACAATAGATCCGCCTCCACTGGCAAGTTATTCAGTAACCCCCATCTCTGTTACCGGCCCCTGGGGAATGCACAGGGCGGCTAACTTTTCATTTAATTCTACCGGCCAGTTTGTAGAAGGAACACGCATTGATTTACTTAGCCCTGTTCAATATCAGTTTTCTGTTAATACCTACGGAGGAACCTCGCAATATTGGCTGACGCAAGGATACGCTGGCACTGTCTTACGTCCGGATACATACCTGTTCAGAGTGTCGGATGGTTGCGTAACCAATGACCTTCAGATAACAATAACAGAGGATGATGTATACAACTATAGCTTCAATATACCGGAACCGGTGCAGAGTTGTGAGGGGCTTAAAATAACACCTCAGGGCACCGCTATGTATCAAGGCATCAGCCAGCCTGTCTGGTTCAGGATCATCAATGGTGAGCCTGGCTCTGATTACAATCCACAGCCGGAAGGCACTCCTTTGACTTTACCCGCTGTTGGCGGATATAAGATTGGTATCGCTGCAAGCGGGCAGATTGACGACTGGGATGAAAATACCCAAGGGTATCTTTATACATTTAACCCCGTGGCGATAGACGTTAACCGNTCAATGGGCTGGGTATGTCCCAACCTTCCGGCAGACTCCGGATATATCCGGGCTTTTGCCACCGGCGGCAGCAACTATTCGACAGGAGTATACACCTTTAAGCTGGCTGCAGCCGGTAACGGCGGCACAGGCCCCTATCTGGCCATTAACACTACAGGTGAGTTCAGTACCTCTGCCTCAGGCGGAACTTATACATTAACTAAAAATAAGAACTACGATATACAGGTAGTGGATGAATGCGGAGGTTCCGCCGTTCAAACACTGAAGATCATCGATTTTGCCACCGCGCAGATCGCTACTGCCAACCAGGCGGAATATTGCCTCGGTGATACGATCCGCTTCAGCGTGATCAACCTGCCTTCCACTGCCATTACTTACCAGTGGACAGGACCGGATAATTTCAGCGATAACCAACGGAACCCCGTGGTGGGCCCGGTTACGGAAAAGAAAGGCGGCGTATATCACGTAACCATCAGCGCCGATATCTGTAAGCAACCGATTAATGCGGATGTGAACATTGTACTGGCTTCTTATATCACCAGCTGCTACAGCGCACTGACCGATACCAGTGTAAATCCTTACGCATACGGTCTCTTAGGCGCCTGGCGCCCGGTCCGCTCTTACACGTACTACGGCGCGCGGGCAGAATCTGATCCTAGCCAACCGACCAATATCCGCAAAGACGGCGCNTTTAATGATTTCATGGCCTTCTGGCAAAAGCAGACAGATGGCTGGAAACCACAGACCACCGACCAGAACTGGGTATGGAACGCACAAACTACCCTTTTCAATAAGAAAGGCTTCGAGCTCGAAAATAAGGACCCGCTGGGCCGCTATAACGCAGGTATCTATGGTTATGATAATGCCGTGCCGGTAGCTGTGATCCAGAACAGCCGTTACAGGGAATCTACTTTCGACGGCTTTGAGGATTACGCATTTGTCAGCAGCAACTGCGATGATGGAAAATGCCCGGTAAACAGGCGCTTTAACCTTTCCGGCGCTACCACGAGGATCGTGAATACCGAATACCACACCGGGAGATATAGTCTGAAGGTTACCAGTGCCGACAAGGACAGCATCGCGATCATGATGCCGGTAACCGAAACCGCTACAGATCCCTCAGATCCATCCTTCGATTTGGCTGATAATAATTGTCCGCCTTATGACCATGTGCTGAAAAGCGTACGGGCAGACAGCAGTGTACTGCTGCCGCCGATATCCCTGCTCTGGGGCAAGAAAGTAGTAGTCAGCGCCTGGGTGAAAGAAGCGCAGGATTGTAAATGCACCTCCTATACCAACAGCCAGCTCAAAATTGTGGTAAAAGGGGCCGACGCCAGCGGTAGCGCGATCTATCCGGCAACGGGCACAGGGGCTATAATTGATGGTTGGCAGCGTATTGAGCAGGTAGTAGATCTGCCCGCCGGCACAGAAGCGCTTTCCCTGATCCTGCTGGCCACCGGAAGCGCTGATGTATACTTCGATGATATACGCGTGCATCCTTACAATGCCAACATGAAGTCATTTGTATACGATGCACAGAACCTGCGTCTTATGGCCGAGCTGGATGAAAACAACTACGCTACTTTCTACGAGTATGATGATGACGGTACTTTAACACGTGTGAAGAAAGAGACAGAAAGAGGCGTCAAAACAATTAAGGAAACCAGGAGCGCCCTGGTAAAAGAAGCAACAGACGAAGACCCCAATATTGAGAATTAATATGAAGATGCGCACGATATTTCTGATGACCGCTGTATTGCTGCTTGCCTTGAGCCGGCAGCAGGTAAAGGCGCAAACCGTTAATGACACCGCTGTACTGTTCGCTGAAATGAAACAGATGCAGGAGATCTACAACCGTAGTGTGTCATTCGGCATAAGGATCACCTATGCCAGCGAAAAGCAGCCTGGCGCCGTGCTGGACTCGGCNCAGGGCGGGATTGAGTATGCAGGCACTAACTATCACTATTGGCTGGATAGTGTGGAAACCTTTGTCAATAAAAACTACAGTGTTACCCTGTTCAAAAAGGACAAGGTAATGTACCTGTCAAAACCTTCCAGCCTCGGTCCGATGCTCGACCCGGTACAGCAAATGCGTACGGTGCTGCAGAAAACAGGATATAAAAGCTGTACCCTTACCCGGCAGGGCGCTGTTAAAACATTGCGTCTTGATTTCGGGCCGGATGGCGCCTATCGGCAAATGGAGATGAATATCGATATCAAGACGGGCTACGTTACATCCATGCGCTACCTGGTTAAGACCGCCATGCTGATGGGGCAAGGTGCGCCGGCCAATACAGAACAGGTCAATGCGGAGTACGGAGAATATGCTATCGTGCAAACAACATTTGATCACTATAAGCTGTTGCCGGCAGATTATACCGGCTTTGATGAAAGCAGCTTCTTTTATAAAGACGGACAGGAGTTTAAAACTACTTCCGCTTATAACGAATATAAAATTTTCACAGGATCGCCTAACCTATAGAATATGAGCCCTATTTTGAAGAAACTGNCCGGTATATGCTTTGTATGGATGCTGTTACTGGCAGTTATTAATAAAGTACAGGCACAAACCGGGCCCGGAATTGTACTGAAGAATATGCTGGATGGCGCCAAAGGCCAGCTGGCAAANGATTCTTCTGTTACAACCCAGGATAGCGCTTATTTTGACGCGGCGCTCCGCAGTAAGCTGGATACACCTTACCCGGTACGGAATATCGTTACCCTGAAGATCAATGAATATGCTCCCCTGTACCTGGGAGCGGCGTTCAGCGCTACTGCGCATGTACGCATCACATATACTACGCCCCAGTTGACAGAGGAAACATTTGAGCAGGACCTTACCATCAATTATGATACGGCCAACACTTATACCATGCGCAGCAGCTTTGTATTTGCCCATGCGCACAAGGTAAAGGTAGAGGTAATGAGCATCACCATGAACACGGCTACCAACGTATTACCGGCCCTCATGCTGGAGAATGCGATTGAATTGCACCCGGTGTATAAGTGGTCGTGTACCGATAATNCAGTGCAGGGCTTTCATGCCAATAACACGCCCAACACCGACTCTACAGATGAATTGCAGGTAAGCTGGGACGTGGCTACCGGCGCCGATGTGTACGACCTGGAATGGGCATACGTAGATTCCAGCGCCCTGTCACGTTACGGCAGCCCCGTAAATGCAGACCTGCTGTTTGCCTATAATACCACCCGTGTTACCATTGCCAATAACGCATACAGGATCCCACTGCTGTATGATGATGGCGGTATATTATATTATCGCGTAAGGGCCGTGCAGGAAAAAGGGAATAACCGCCGTATGGAATCAGTATGGAGCTCTTCCTTTACCGGGGGCCTGGGCGCCTACAGTTTTATGGGGCACCAGCGCCAGCTCAACTGGCAGTCTTCCATTGCCTATGCTGAAGATGGCAAGCGTAAGGTAACCGTACAATATTTTGATGGCAGCCTGCGAAGCCGGCAAACCGTAACGAAAGACAACACCACTGACACTACCATTGTTGCGGAAACAGCTTATGACTACCAGGGCCGCCCCGCAATACAGATATTGCCCGCCCCAACCCTGAGCAACGTGATCAAGTTTTCCCGTAACCTGAACAGGGATATTAACGGAGCTGAGTATGACAAAGATCACTATGATTATATAGCAACGCCGGAAGATTACCTGACTGCCAGTGCCGCGCCCATGGATACTACCTCCGGCGCTAACCGTTATTACTCCTCGCAGAACCCGGATAAGAACGAAGGCTTCAACAGGTTCATACCAAAAGCCGAAGGGTATGCATTTACAGAAACGCAATACACCCAGGATAACACCGGCCGTATCGCTAAGCAAAGCGGGGTAGGGGCCAACTTCAAAATAGGCAGCACCCATGAAACGCAATATTTTTATGGCTCTCCTTCCCAGGAAGACCTGTATGCATTGTTTGGTACTGAAGTAGGGGATGTTACCCATTATTTCAAAAACATGGTGTCAGACGCCAACGGTCAATATGCAGTTACTTACCAGGACATGCATGGCCGCACTATTGCTACCGCTCTGCTGGGCTCTCCCGAAAATACCAGCCTCACTGATCTTCCTAGTAAAGAGACAAGGACGGTGACTGACAGCCTTTCCGGTCCGGGTAAGAACACCCTGAAAGACCTGGTAATGGAAAGTAAAAGCTCTTTGCTGGTAGGAGAGGATAGCACCTATCACTTTATATATATATTACCAAAACCTGTACTGAGGAAACCGGATTGCAACGGGGATACCATCTGTTATGCCGGTTTATACGATCTCGAGATCAGGATAACGGACAACGTATATAACCAGCATCTGCCCGGAAAGCAACCCTTTGTGAAAGCTTTCAACAATTACAATGGCGGTGGCATTCTGCCGGACTGTAACCCTCAACCGGATACTATAAAGTTTGATCTCTTCCTGAAAAAAGGTAACTATGAGATCACCAAGTCCCTTTCGGTGAATAAGCAGGGCATGGAGTACTACCGGGATAGTCTCTTCCTGTCCACTAATGTATGTACCTCGCTGGACGAAGAGATTGAAAAGCAGAAGGTACTGCAGCGCACCGTNAGCTGCTACCCTGATTGTGCCAGCTGTAAGGCTAACCTGGGCAGCTGGGATGATTTCCGTGTGAAGTATGTGCTGGATGCCGGTAGNAATATTGCAGATACCGCACTTTTCAGGGACGAAGCCTTCGCCGCCTACCAGGCCGCAACGGAAGCCTGTAAGACCTTGTGCAATGAAGGGTCTGAAGCAGATGATATCAGGGACTTAATGCTCGCAGATATGTCTGCGCCTTCTGGCCAGTATGCNAACCCGGCCATTGATTCGCTTTATCCCTATTCCATTTTCTATAAGCCAAGTCTAGATGCACCGGCCAGGTATCAGCAGGATGATATAGTGTACCTGGATGAAACAGGTAGACCAGATATCGTTTATGATGATGAAAAGGGTATTTTAGTAAAGCCCCAGCAACTGGGTAAGGGAGCGTTCTCCGCCATGTTCAAACCTTCCTGGGCAGAGGCGCTGCTGAAACTGCATCCGGAATACTGCAAGCTAACGGAGTATGAGAAATACCAGGCCAGCAACCTGTGGGACAGAAGAATGGAGAAGATAGATACCTATCAGCAGGCAAAAGATTCCGGCTTCATTAATCCTGCCGGCAATCAGCCCTTGTTCCCTGCAAATAATATTGATCCTGCACTTAACTTGCTGCCTGCTGATAAGCGTCAGAACCTGATCAATATGNTGAACGCTTATGTTACGAACAGCAAGGGTCGNTCATACTCCATGTGGAGCGTTGCAACGATCAGCATAAAATGCGGCAAAGAGGACGCGGACCCAAACAACACCAGTGGCTGTGCCGATCTTTACGGTACCACAGCGGCCGCATTTAATGAGCAGCAGCTGTGCCCCGGAGACCTGGATATGGCATGGCGTTCTTTCCGCCAGTCATACCTGCGTGAAAAACGCCGGATAATGGAGAAATTATTGCCCGATTGTCATCCGGACGCTTTCACAAACCATCCTGAAAAGTTCCCGCGGTTCTATACAACCGACGGAGCTGCTGCGAGCGCAGGCCTGGGTAATATCCCAACAGACTGGTCAGGTGCTGATAATTATTCCAAAGCACAACTACAGCAGCTCATCGCAGACAACTGTCATTCTTATGTAGAGTACTGGGTACATCAGCTGGCTCCCTGCTACGGAGAAACGGTGGTAAGGACTGAGCTCGTGCCAATACTGGAATATATCTGTAGAGAAGGTGGAGACGTTAACCATCCCATGGGTGCCAGCACAGTAGCTCCCGGCAGCTTAAGTGAATTCAAAAGCTTCCAGGATGCGATCAATGACTTTAATGCAGACCATGGTCATTCTGCAGACCAATATGTTTGTAACGCTGAGCTGCTGGCTATCCCCAAGCCTTATGACAAGCAGACGGCCTATGTGGAGAACGTCAGCTANAGCAAACCAACTGAATGCGAATGTAACAAGCTCACCAACCTGAACAGCGAATACCAGGCCCTGAAGAAGCCGGTAGATAGTACTTTCTCAGCTTACCTGTTCCGCACCAGGAAGCTCAAGATCTCGCAGTCAACCCTGGATCAGCTGCTGGACGCTTGTTCAGCACCGGCCAATTCCTGCACCTGGTTGCCTAAGCCATTGGCTATACCTGCCTTCATGCAGTGTAACGTAACAAGCTCCTGTGCAAGCTGCGAAGAAGTAAAAACGCTGTATAACAGCTTCCTGAGCACTTATCCCGGTGTGGTGCCTGTGACCGGTGATGTAGACTCCACTCAACAGCTGAAGAACGAGCTCTTTGCGAATTACATGAACAACCGTTTGGGCTTCACCAAACAGGCATGGGAATACATCAGCTATATGAGCGAATGCGACCAGGCGCCAGCACCCGGTGACGGAGTAGTGGTTTGTCAGCCTGGCAGTGAGACCAGCAAGCAAATGGTCAGCAGCTATAATAATGGTGGAACGGACCAGATCTCGGATATTCAAAAAACACGGGATGGCGGTTACATTATGGCCGGTGCTACCACCGGTTGCAGTAAAGGTGCTAAAGATGCCTATGTGATCAAGGCGGACAGCAAAGGTACACTGGTATGGGCCAAGACCTATGGTGATGTACAGGATGACGAATTCACCAGCCTGGTGCAAACTATAGACGGAGGTTATATCGGTATCGGTACCACTTCGTCCTACTGTTATGACCTTGGCGCCATCATGATCGTGAAAATGGAAGCCACCGGTAATGTGGAATGGAATAAAACTATCGACTTTGCTGAATTCGGCGCAAAAGGAAGCGATATCCTTCAGACGGCCGACAGCAGCTATGCATTTACCGGTCTCCGTACCAATGCGGGCAAAAATTCCGACTGGGTGATCGGTACCCTTTCCAAGACGGGTGAGCTGAACTGGATGAAGCGCATAGGAGGCGTGGAAGACAGAACCGCAGCCANCCTGATGGAAGATACCGTCTCCGGCCGTTATCCGGAAGACAGGTTGTTTGCNGCCGCTTCTATTAAGAATGGCAGCAACTANGACGCNGTGGTATTGGCTTTCAAAACNGCTACCGGAGACCAGGTAAGTAGCAGGCAGTTTAACAACGGGGACGATGAGATCGTTCGTGGCATCGTAGANCCCGGTACCGGCACTTCTTACAGACTAGCAGTAGAAGGTGTATCCACCGGGCTGGGCGCACGTAATGCTTACCTGTTTGATTTTGACTTCAACTATAATGCACAGCCATACCGCTCTATCGGAAACGCAGGAACGCTGGTGCCGCAAACGCTCGCCATTTTCCCCGCAACCGACGAGGGCTCATTTGCTACGCAAACCCTGACCCTGGATGGTAAACAGGACGTTTATTGGCATAAGCTTACCAAAGAGAACTCCCTGCAGTGGAGCACGCATGTGAGAATAGACGTGAACGAACGTCTTAACAAGATCTTCGCCAATACAGACGGAACACTGGCCGGTGCAGGTGTTTACAACAATACCTCAGCTATGCTGATGCTGAGCACTGCATCCGGTAAAACAGGCTGTAAAGATACCGTGGTGACTATGGGCTCACTGCCTCCGCTGGCATTGACATCTGCAGCAATGATGCCGCAAACGGACAGCTTGCTGGGCACCAATTGCGTCAGCACCGTTGTGATCGGCGAAACAGTATGTAACCCGGTACGTACAATTGTGAGCTGCCCCGGACTGGATAGCTGCTTCACCGTGAAAGACAGACCGCTGCTTTGCGGTAATGCCGAAGCGGTGTTCCCGACGGTAGAGCCCAATCCGTCCAGCAACTGTTCAGACAGTACATATTTTGCGACAAGCGCAGGTACTATTAAATACAATGCCTATATCGACTCTGTGAAGAACGACTTCGAAGAAAGCTATAAAGCCGAAGNGCTGAAAGCGCAAAACATNGAGAAATTTGCGGTTACTTANAGCAGCAGCGAATATCACTATACATTGTATTACTATGACCAGGCAGGCAACCTTGTAAAAACAGTGCCACCCGCTGGTGTCGTAAAAGACCGTTCTCCTGAGTGGATTGACCAGGTGAAAGCTGCGAAGGCAGCNGGTAACCAATTAGTGCCTGCTCACAAAATGCTGACGGAATACCGCTATAATACNCTGAACCAGGTAGTAGCGCAGAAAACTCCGGATGCAGGTAAGAGCCGCTTCTGGTATGATCGCCTGGGCCGTCTGGCTATATCGCAGAATGCAAGGCAGATCCTCACGCATGCTTACAGTTACACCATATACGATGCCCTGGGCCGTATCACGGAAGTAGGGGAGATNAGCAGCAATACGGCAATGACAGATGCGATCAGCCGCGATACCACCGGTCTGGTTAACTGGATCAACGCTGCTGCATCCTCCAAGAAAGAGATCACCCGCACGGTGTATGACATCGCTTATGATCCGCTTACGCTAGGCATACTGAAAGCGTCCAACCTGCGGAACAGGGTGTCCTGGACAGCCATCTATAATGATGCTGCAGCCCTGGAGACGAACGAATATTCAGCGGGAACTTTCTACAGCTATGACATTCACGGGAACGTAGATACGCTGGTACAGGACTTCAAGATCGGCGGTATCAATGTGAACGGCAACCGCTGGAAGAAAATAGTGTANAACTATGACCTGNTAAGCGGCAAAGTAAATATGGTAGCCTATCAGCCTGGCCAGAAAGATGCCTTCTACCACCGCTATACTTATGATGCTGAGAACAGGATCACCAATGTACAAACCAGCCATGACAGCGTGTATTGGGAAAATGATGCATTCTATCAGTACTATAAACATGGTCCGCTGGCAAGAGCCGTGATCGGTCAGCAGCAGGTACAGGGCCTGGATTATGCTTACACGCTCCAGGGATGGCTTAAAGGCGTGAACAGCACCAGCCTTACTCCAGGATCTGATATCGGTGGAGATGGCGCCAATGGTGGTATTACCGCCCGTGACGCCTTTGGCTTCTCTCTGAACTACTTTGGTGATAATGATTATAAGCCAATCAATAGTATCGTTAAACCTTTTGCGAGCGTAACGCCTTCCGGCAGCGAGTTCAGGCCGCTCTACAACGGTAACATCGCGGCCATGAGCGTGAACGTTCCGAAAGTAGGTGTGCCGCTCCTCTATCAGTATCGCTATGACGCGCTGAACAGGATCGTTGCAATGGATGCCCAGCATGGCCTGGATGCAGCTGCCAACACCTGGACGCCGGTAACAGT
>Ga0055530_10000852_pt1 | contig 25174 bp, 22 predicted proteins | sample Araplavi_mTSA_r2_FD_55009 | JGI IMG/M metagenome (GOLD analysis project Ga0055530, IMG submission 55009) | Arabidopsis root microbial communities from North Carolina, USA - plate scrape MF_Cvi_mTSA_r2 | ecosystem: Host-associated > Plants > Roots > Endosphere | place: USA: North Carolina... | reverse complement strand
GACCACGTCATCCCGCTGTACACGCCGGAATGCCGCCAGTGCAAATTCTGCCTGTCGCGCAAGACCAACCTGTGCCAGGCGATCCGCGCCACCCAGGGCAAGGGCCTGATGCCCGATGGTTCCAGCCGCTTCTCGCTGGACGGCAAGCCGCTGTTCCATTACATGGGCACTTCCACCTTCTCCAACTACATCGTGGTGCCGGAGATCGCGCTGGCCAAGATCCGTCCCGACGCGCCGTTCGACAAGGTGTGCTACATCGGCTGCGGCGTGACGACCGGCGTCGGCGCCGTACTGTTCACCGCCAAGGTGGAAGCGGGCGCCAACGTAGTGGTGTTCGGCCTGGGCGGCATTGGCCTGAACGTGATCCAGGCGGCGAAGATGGTGGGCGCCGACAAGATCATCGGCATCGACATCAACCCGGCGCGCGAAGCGATGGCGCGCCAGTTCGGCATGACCCACTTCATCAATCCGCGCGACGTCGAGAACGTGGTCGATGCTATCGTGCAGCTGACCGATGGCGGCGCCGATTACAGCTTCGAATGCGTCGGCAATACGCAGCTGATGCGCCAGGCACTTGAGTGCTGCCACAAAGGCTGGGGCAAGTCGATCGTGATCGGCGTGGCCGCGGCGGGGCAGGAGATATCGACCCGTCCATTCCAGCTGGTGACCGGCCGCCACTGGCTGGGCTCTGCCTTTGGCGGCGCGCGCGGCCGCACCGACGTGCCGAAGATCGTGGACTGGTATATGGAAGGCAAGCTCAAAATTGACGAGCTGATCACCCATACCCTCCCGCTCGAGCGCATCAACGAAGGCTTCGACCTGATGGAGCGCGGCGAATCGATCCGCTCCGTGGTTGTCTACTAACCCCGCACATCGGGTGTCTGACCCTGCGGGTCAGACACCGCCGTACCGGTTTTAGGCCGTCCAGGCAGCGAAAATCGCAATCCATCGCAAATCCCCACTCCGCGCCGCAGTGCGTTGCTACATTAGCCCCTGAGCACTTGCATCCCGATCTAGACAAAAAGTTCTAGACACAAAGTTCTAGATCATTTAATCTAGTTTGCAAGGACACCACAACCGGAGCCGCCCGCCATGAGCAACCTGCTGAACGCCGTCATCCCCGCCCTGGGCTGGTCCCTGCTGCACTTCCTGTGGCAAGGCATGCTGATCGGCTGTGTCGCGGCACTGCTCCTGCACGCCCTGCGCAACGCCAGGCCGCAAGCGCGCTACCTGGTGGCCTGCACCGCCTTGCTGCTGTGCGCCGTGCTGCCGCTGGCCAACTTCGCCTGGCGCATGGCCGACGCGTACGACACCGGCTACGTGCTGCCAGCGCCACTGGAAGCCAGCGCCATCGCCGCCATTCCCGGCGCAGCGGACGGCATGGCGGCAGAAAGCACCCTGGTCGACGTCGACGCCATGGCCTCCTGGGAATACCTGCTGCGCCGCCAGATGCCCTGGCTGGTGCTGCTCTGGGCCGCCGGCGCCGCGCTGATGACGCTGCGACTGTCGCTCGGCCTGCAATGGGTGCGCGTCCGCACCTTGCCCAACCACTATCACGCCGACGCCACCTGGCAAGCGCGCGCCACGGCACTGGCGCGGCGCATGGGCATCCGCCGCGCGGTGCGGCTCGGCATCTCGGACGATGCGCTGGAAGGCCCGATCACGGCCGGCATCCTGCGCCCCATTGTGCTGCTGCCGGCCGCCCTGGTCAGCGGCCTGCCGCCCGATTTGCTGGAAGCGCTGCTGGCGCATGAGCTGGCGCATGTGCGCCGCCACGACTACCTAGTCAACCTGGTCCAGAGCGGCATTGAGATTTTCCTGTTCTACCACCCCAGCGTGTGGATGCTGTCGCAATGCATCCGCCGCGAACGCGAACAGATAGCAGATGACTTAGCAGCAAGCACGCTCGGCGAACCGCGGCGCCTGGCACTTGCACTTTCGGAGCTGGATAAATTCCAGTTCACCACCAATCACTTTGCTGCCCCCGCGGCAAACGGAGGAGACCTCATGTCCCGTATCAAACGCCTGATTCGTCCCGATGCACAGCCACTGAGCTGGAAGATGGCGACCCCGCTGTTAGGAATTTTTGCTGCCTGCGCCGCGCTGTATGCCCACGCAATGCCGCAAGCAGTGTCGCTCCCGGCCGCCAGCGCCGTTGCCGCACCAGCGGCGCTGGCCGCGCCGGCTCCTGACGCCGCCGAAGCACCCGCGGCCGCACCCGATGCGGCACCAGCTCCCGCAGCCGCCATGCACGTCGCCGACGCCGACGAGCCGCACGACGTTGAACCCGCACCGCCGGCTCCGCCTGCGCCACCGGCGGTCGCCGCGCCGCCAGCCCCGCCGGCGCCAGCAGCACCAGCGGCACCAATGGCCTCACCGGCGGCACCCGCCGCACCGATGGCCGCCGTGCCAGCCCCTCCCAAGCCACCGAAGCCGCCAAAGCTGCCGAAGGAGCTGAGGGAAATCGAAAGCAGCAGCTACATTTCGATCGATGACGACAGCCGCAGCGCTTACGCCTACGTGCGCGACAACGACAAGCACTTGTCGGTGAACGGCTTCCACGGCGCCCCAAGCGATCTCGCGACACTGAAACGGCTGCGCCAGGACACCAAAGGAGAATTCATTTACGTCCGCAAAAACGGCAAATCCTACGTGATCCAGGACCCGGTCCTGCTCGGCAAGGTACGCGAACTCTGGAAGCCCGCCGAAGCCCACGGCAAGATCATGGACGAGCAAGGCAAGCTGATGGACGCGCAAGGCAAGCAACTGGATGCCATGAGCGAGCAGATCGCAAAAGAAGTCGAAGCCGCAATGGGCAGCAAAGAACAGCAAGCCCTGGAGCGCGAACTGGAGCGCAAGCTGGAACTGTCCGCACGCCAGCAGGAACGCATCGGCCGCGCCATGGAAAAAGCCAGCCGCAAGATGGAAATGGCCGACGACAAGACCCGCGCCCGGATCGAAATCGACCTCGAGAACTTGCGCAAGCAGCTGGAACCGCTGTCGGCGGAAATGGCGCGCCAGGGCAGTGAAATTGCAGCCCGCCACGCCGCGCTGGCAGCCCGCCAGGCGCCAATGGCCGCCATGCACGCCCGCATCGCCGAAGCCTCCAAGCCGCTTGCCGAAATGGGCCGCAAGATGGGCGAACTGGGGCGCGAGCACGGCCGCCTGTCACGCGAAGCGGACAAAGCCTCGCGCGCCCTGATCGACGAGGCAATCAGCAACGGCAGCGCCAAGCCGGTGATGTAAGTTTCGCACGGCCCGTGCAGTTGCGCGGGCCGAAAAAATCCATGGTATTGTTGTTTTGGCATTTCCTCATTGTCAATAACTACCATGGAGAAAGCATGTCCCTTAAACAGTACTACACCCTCGGCAGTTCCGGCTTGCGCGTCTCGCGCCTGGCGCTTGGCACCATGACCTTCGGCACCGATTGGGGCTGGGGCGCCGACAAAGCCAGCGCGCGCGAGCAGTTCATGACTTACACGGAAGCCGGCGGCAACCTGGTCGACACGGCCGACCTGTACACCAATGGCGAGTCGGAACGCTGGGTCGGCGAGTTCGTGCGCGAGAGCGGTTTGCGCGACAAGATCGTGCTGGCCACCAAAGCTTCCTACAGCAGCGACCCGTCCAACCCGAACGCCGGTGGCAACGGCCGCAAGCACCTGATGCGCGCGCTGGAGGGCTCGCTGCAACGATTGGGCACCGATTACGTCGACCTGTACCTGGTGCATGCGTGGGACATGGTGACGCAGCCGGAAGAAGTGCTGCGCACGCTGGACGATGCGGTCCGCGCCGGCAAGGTGCGCCATACCGGCTTGTCGAACGTGCCGGCCTGGTACGCCAGCCGCATGCAGACGATCGCCGAATTGCGCGGCCACGAAAGGCTGTCCACGCTGCAGATGGAGTACTCGCTGGCCGAGCGCGCGATTGAAGACGAATACATCCCGCTGGGCACGCTGCATGGCATGGGCGTGATGGTCTGGAGCCCGCTGGCCAGCGGCCTGTTGTCCGGCAAATACAAGCCAAGCAGCGGCGGCCAGTTCGGCGAAGGGCGGCTGCAAACCATGAGTGGTTCGAACAATCCGGCTTTCGCCAAATTCAACGAGCGCAATTTCGCCATCGTGGCGGAGCTGGAAAAGGTGGCGAGCGAAGTTGGACGCAGCATGGCGCAGGTGGCGGTGAACTGGGTCGCCAATCGTCCGGGCGTGGCAACCGTGATGGTGGGCGCGACCAAGCTGGCGCAGTTGCAGGACAACCTGGGCGCGCTGGACTTCGAACTGCCGGCCCAGCTGCGTGAGCGCCTGGATGCGGTCAGCGCCAGGGCAACGGGCTATCCCTATACCTTCTTCACGCCTGGCATGCAGACCATGCTGTCGGGCGCCGCGCCGCTGGGCGACAAGCCGGACGGCTACCAGGCGCCGGTGCGCATCAGCGGCCCGGCGGCTGGCGTGCAGTAAAAAATGGGGTACGTCCCCATTTTTCAGGCGCGGGCCCGCTGCTCCGGCAGCAGCAGCGCCTCGAATTCGGCCACTGGCAACGGTGCGCCGAACAGGTAGCCCTGGAAGGCGCGGCAGCCCTGGCGTGCCAGGTAGTTCTTTTGCTCCAGCGATTCCACGCCTTCCGCAATGGCCGACAGCCCCATGCTGTCGGCCAGCGTCAGGATCGTTTTGGTGATGGCTGCATCGTCGGCGTTGTGCAGGATGTCGCGCACGAACGAGCGGTCGATCTTCAACTGGCATAGCGGCAGCCGCTTGAGGTAAGCCAGCGAAGAATAGCCGGTGCCGAAATCGTCCAGCGAGATGCCGATGCCGGCCGCCTTCAACAGCGCCATCTTGGCGATCGAAGCTTCCACGTCGTCCAGCAGCAAGCCTTCGGTCAATTCCAGCTTCAGCAAGCGCGGCGAAGCGCCGCTGCGCACCAGCGCACCCATGACCTGTTCGACGAAGTCGGCCTGGTAGAACTGGCGCGGGCTGACGTTCACCGCAAGTTCCAGCGCGGCGGTCGCCGGATCGCGCGCCCAGGCCACCAGCTGGGCGCAGGCTTGCTCCAGTACCCAGGCGCCAAGCGGCAGGATCAGACTGGATGCTTCTGCCGCTGCAATGAACTGCATTGGCGGCACCAGGCCGCGGGTCGGATGCTGCCAGCGCAGCAGGGCTTCCGCGCCGGTAATGCGGCCCTCGGCATCGACTTGCGGCTGGTAGTGCAGCAGGAACTGCTGCAGCGACAGGCCCTGGCGCAAGTCCGCATCAAGTGCGGCGCGCGCACTGACCACGGTTTGCATCGCCGGGTCGAAGAAGCACATGGTATTGCGGCCGGCTGCCTTGGCCTGGTACATCGCAAGGTCGGTCTGCTTCAGCAGGTCTTCCAGGCTTTCCTGTTCGCCTCGGAACACCGTGATGCCGACACTGGAAGTGCAGCTATGCTGGTGCGGTCCCATGGTGTAAGGCTCGTTTTGCCGCGCCAGCAGTTTGGCGCCGATGGCGCGCGCCTGTTCGGCCGCAAGTTCCGTATCGTCGGACAGGTTTTCCAGCATGATGACGAATTCGTCGCCGCCCAGGCGCGCCACGGTATCGCTTTCGCGCACGCAGCCGACGAAGCGGCGCGCGGCCTGCTGCAGCAGCATGTCGCCCACGTTGTGGCCCAGCGTGTCGTTCAGGTCCTTGAAGTTGTCCAGGTCGATGAACAGCAGGGCGCCGCACTGGCCGGTGCGTGCGCTGGCTGCCAGCGCATGCTGCAAGCGGTCCATCAGGCAGCGCCGGTTCGGCAGCTGGGTCAGGAAGTCGAATAGCGCCAGGTTGCGGATTTCCTGCTCGGAGGCCTTGCGCTCGGTGATGTCGGTCAGCGCGCATACATGGTGGGTGATTTCGCCGGCCGCATCGCGCACGGCCGTTACAACAAGCCAGCAGGGGAAGCGCACGCCGCCTTTGCGCAGTTGCCAGACCTCGCCCTGCCAGGCGCCATGCTCTGCCACGCCTTCCCAGATGCGCTGTTGCAGCGCCGGTTCGTCGCATACCAGCAATTCGCGGTCCAGCGCATCGCGCTCGGAAAAGCCGGTGATGTCGGTATAGGCGCGGTTGACGCGCAGGATCACGTGGTCGGCGTCGGTGATGGCCATGCCTTCCAGTGATTCGAAAGCAGTGGCGGCGACGCGCAAGTCGGCGTCTGCCTTCTGTTTTTCGCGCAGGTAGAGTGCTGTGGCGGTGCTCGCGGCGACCAGCATGCTGCCGGCAAACTCGATCAGCAGGAAGAGCCAAAAGCGCCGTGTGCCCTGGTGCAGCAGGGCTGGCAAAGGCCGCGGCACCGTGACGGACAGGCTGCCGTCGGACAGCGTGCGCGTCGCCAGTACGCTGGGCACGGGCGCACCGGCAATACGCGCCACGGCCGGCATGGCTTCGCGGTCCCACGGTTCCAGCGTGACGGTATTGAACTTGTCGCGCGCATAGCGCTGGCGGCGCTGGGCTGGTTCCAGCTGGCTCACCCGGGCTGCCGGCAACGCCTGGTGAAGCAGGGCGGCGTTGGCAGAATGGATGATGACGCCGTCGGTATCTGTCACCCAGGCTTGCGTTTGCCCGGCCATCGCCGCCAGCGCTGCGGCATTCAGCTTGACCACCGCGGCGCCGAGGAACCTGTCGTCATCGCGCACGGCGTGCGCGTAGTACAGGGCGCCCGACTGTCCATCGCGACTGACGCCGTACTGATGCCCCGCCTCCTTTGCGCGCGACTGGATGAAGTAGTCGCGGCTGGCGAAATTGCGGCCGACGTAAAACGCGGCCTCGGCGAGATTGCTGGTAGCGATGCAGTTGCCGTTGGCGTCGAGCAGGAACATGCTGTCTACCTTCAGTGCGCGCGCGGTCTGCGCCAGCCGTTCATTGGACGACTGATCCGTCGCACCCTGCAAAGCGATGCTGCGGATGCCGGCATCGCGCGACAGCATCAAGGCAAAGCCGCGCAGGCGGGCCGTGCTTTCCTCGATGCTGCTGGCTACATTGTCGGCCTGGTCCTGCGCCACTTGCAGTTCGCGCTGGTACAACTCGTCGGCCATGCGCTGCTGGAAGTAGCTGGCGGCCAGCCAGGCGACAAGGCTCCAGCCCAGGATCAGCATTGCGATCAGGCGGTATGAGCGTTCGAAGGAGAACAGGCGGCGCTTGCCGACGTAGGTGGCGACAATCGTGACCACGATCAGCAGGCTGGTAAATACCAGCACGGAGGCAGCCAAGGTGCTGGGGCTGATGTGGGCCGATTCGGCGACGCCCGCCGCCGCGCCCGCTCCCCGGTTATCGCGCACGAAATAAGCAGCGGCCATCGCGGTGTAGTGCATGCAGGCCACCGCCAGCCCCATGACGACAGAACTCCAAAGCGGCGAGGCCCAGCGGCCCTTCAGGCGAGCCAGGCGGAATTTGAGCCACAGGGCCAGGGTCGCCATCGCCACCGCCACCACGATGGACAGCAGGAACAGGCGCAAGTCGTACCGGATCATGCCGTCAAACTGCATGGCGGCCATGCCGGTATAGTGCATGGCGCCGATGCCCGCGCCCAGCAAGGTGCCGGCGGCCCACAAGCGCAACGTGTTGGGCGGGCCCTGGCTGATTACGTGCAGCGCGAGCGCGCTGGCCAGCATGCCGGGCACGGTGGACAGCAGCGTCAGGCCGGCATCGTAACTATTCGTGCAGGGCAGGGTGAAGGCCAGCATCCCAACGAAGTGCATGGCCCAGATGCCCAGGCCCAGGCAGCAGCCGCCCGCTGCCAGCCATGCTGCGCGGCGTGCGCGGTTGGCAGCGGAAGGCAGCAGCTGCGCAACCAGCAGCGCAGCATAGGAGGCGAAGATGGCGACCGCGACCGACAGGATGACCAGCACGGGATCGTAGTGGCCAAGATACAGCACGCTGCTGTCGGGCGCGCCCAGAACGAGGATCAGGTAGTCGAACATTGCAACCCTTTTTGTTGAGTATTGCAGTGCGGACAGCGCTCTCCTCAATCTAGCAGAAAAAAATCCCCGCAGAAATTAACTACTTAAAGGCAAGATACTTGGCTGCGAGGGTGCCGACCAGGCGGCGGCCTGGGTTGTCACCTGCAATCCACTCTTCCGGCGGAAACAGCTCGAACAGGCCAACCTTGGCGACAGTCGGGATGGCAGCTTCCAGTTGCTGCTCGATGTCGCCGCGCTCACCAGCGTTATAGAGCTCGATATTACGCAGCATGGTGGCGACAGTGCCGGTTTGCACCTTGCTGCCGTCTTTTAATTGCACCAGCGGCAGGGATTCTCCGTCGGCGAGGATTTTCTGGTTGATCGCGGCGAGGTCGTTAAGGGTATTCATGTGGGCTCCTTTCATCTATGTGGAGCGCATATTCGCACTTCCTGCGGCAGCTTCAAGGCCTCCTCCATCAGCTTGTCGGTTTCGCGACAAGATGTGGCGAAAACCCATCATTCAGTACAATGCCAGCACAATGCATACAAGACTTTTGAAACCCAGCGACGCCGCCGCCTACCAGTCCTTGCGCCTGGAGGGCTTGCGCGAGGCGCCGTCGGCATTCACGGCAAGCTACGAAGACGAATCGTCCACACCCCTCAGCGAAATCGAGCGGCGCCTGTCGCCCGGATCGGGGCGGGATTATCTTGGCGTGTTTGACGGTGAGGCGCTTATCGCGATCGCACGTGTCGATCGCGACAGCAGCCCAAAACAGAATCACCGCGCGCATATCCGTGGCGTTTACGTGTCCAGCAACCATCGGGAAAAAGGCGCCGCCCGCAAGCTGATGGAATATGCGCTGGATTGCGCCGCTTCACTGCAAGGCGTCACCCACGTCAACCTGGCAGTCACCGCGGGCAATGAACCAGCGCAGAAGCTTTATCAATCGTTAGGTTTCAAGGCCTGGGGCTATGAGCCTGCCGCACTAGTCGTTGATGGCGTGGTCTATGACGAAATCCCTATGACGAAAGTGCTGGCGCAATGACGATCCTGCGGACAGAGTATGTGATGGTGAACACAGATGGCCCGCTCGACGTGCGCGGTGACGACTTTGATACCGCGCTCTTTGTGGCGGGACAGCCGGCCGCTTATTTCTGGAGCGACTTCAACGGGAGCATTGGACAGAACCTGGTTCGTTCGAGCGCTACGAATCCACCTGAGGCAGTTCAGAGATTCAGGGATTCGGTGGCAGGCGCGCGCATGGCCGAGTCCATTGTTGATTCGTTCCCTGAGCTGCTTTCGATTCTGGCGGCTGGGGAATACAAGCTCGAGCTGGAAGAGATGTCCCCGGACACCTATGTCGTTGACTTTGGCTCGGATATGACTAATTTTTATGCTGGATTTGGCGCCCTTTTGGCTACCCAGCCGCGAACTTCGCTGCACGAGGAAACCGTTCGAGACTACGACCGTCGCCTTGCCGACGGCGACAGGCCGGTCGTAGTCACCCTGACGGGAGGAAGTTCGTGGGCTGATTTTGTCATTGACGGACACCACAAGCTCCAGGCATACCGCCGCTCCGGAGTTCCAATCCGTCGGCTGGCAATCATCAAGTTGAATCCCCAACCCGTGCGGCTTGCGGAGGTGGTGGACCTCATACCCGATGACAGCACGGAGAAAGTGAAACTGTTCAGAAACAAGCCGCAAACGGACTAGGCTCTCACATCAGCTTGATGATTGCCACTCCAGCGAGCAGCAGCACAACTCCCGCAAGGCGCAGTGGTGAAACTTCGCGTTTCGGCAGGCGGAACCACCCATGCCGGTCCACGAAGACAGAGGCCACCTGCTGCCCTGCCACCGTCAGCCCGACCGCAGCCGATGCGCCGATGACCGGAATGGCGGTGAATACGGTGGTCACGTAAATCGCGCCGGCGAATCCACCCAGCCAGCCCCACCATGGCATGGCCGGCAGTCCTTGCAGGGTAGGCGCCGGAGCACGCAGCACGGTAGCAGAGAACAGCAGCGCCACAGCCATCGCCAGCGTAGCGACGAGGAAGCTCACCGCACCGACCACGAATGGTGCGCCGAGATCATGCCGCAGCAAGCCGTTCACGACTCCCTGTACCGGAAGAACCGCTCCAGCCATCAGGGCCAGGACAATCCAGCCAGCCTTGCCGCTAACGGACTGCGACTGCTGGCCAGACTGCCCCCTCACAATGATCGCGGCGCCCGCAAGAATCGCCAGCATGCCGATGGCGAGCGGAGTATCGATCATTCGTGGCGTGCCGCCGGCCAGGCCGGTGACATCAAGCGCAAAGGAAGCCAGCATTTGGCCGGCGATGAAAAGACCCACCGAAACGATCGCGCCGAGTCGCGGAAACAGCAGGATCGTCGAGACGACGTAGAAAGCGCTCGCCACGCCGCCAACTGCATGCCACCACGGCACGTGTGGCAGGGCGGCGATGGCTGTCAACGTACCAGTAAGCAGGGCAAGCACCAGCAGCGCAAGCGTGCCGACCGACAGTTGCAGCGTGGTCGCCGCGAAGGGGCTGCCAGTCGCTTTCGACAGTTGCGCATTGGCGCCCGCCTGCACCGCAAGCAGGCCGCCAGCGAGGAGCGAAGCCGGGATCAGAAGGGTTTCCATGTATAGCCTCCGATGAGAATGTGGGTGACGATGGCGCCCACTGTAGGCTATGCTTTGTCGCATGGGTATTCCCAATAATCGCGTTTGGGCTATGCGTAAACGCATAATCGCACGCGGTGAAATCCGGTGTCCTGGGGCAGGGGGATTAGACCTCGGGGGCAAATTGTGGAATTGGTTCGAAAATGACTGCCTCGGCGATGGGATGCACTACATCCTGCTCCATAGTGAGGATATCTGTCTCGACTAGTGCGCGCACGTCCTGTTCGACTTCGACAGGCATTCGTTGGAGACGCGCTGAAAGTTCGTCGACTGATCCTGGGCATCGCAGGACCTCAGCCAGCAGTTTATGTCTGGAAGGCGTGAATAATGCCAGCAGATCCTCTGGGTCTTCAAAGCTGCGGATACATGACTCCGGGATCTTCTCGCCACGATCGATCATTTGAGCAAGCTCTTCGCTCCAGCGGAGCATTTCTTCAAAGCTCTCGACTTTAACGATCATCATTTTCATCATGATTGAATCCCTTTGGATAGTGATGCCAAGCCGCGGTTGAAGCGGGCCCGAATGTCGCCAAATCCACGATAAATGATTTCTTCCGCTTTGCCCATATAGTGGCGATGATGGACACCATGAGCATTGTCGTAGCCGAAGACTCGGCCATTATCTTTTGGATAGATTAAGGGATTGATATAAGCCAAGTTGTAGCGCGTCACTTTGCCGTGCTTATCTTCCCAGACTTCGTAGCGCACTTTTCCATTTCCCCTCTTTGGAGAAATGGTACTGCATTTATCCGTGACTTTCTTCGCTGGCATCCACCAATCGTGTCATGCCAGAGTTCGGGAAGCTTAGATCTAGCTCAACCAGTCCACGAGGAAGAGTGAAGGGCGGAAATGCGGGCACTTCCGCCCTTGGCTGCATCAGAGCCGTTCCAGCTTGGCGACCGAGAGGTCGAGCACCTTCATGCCGAAGGAGCCAAAGTTGATTTGCGCGCGGCAGTTGGCACCGCTGCCTTCGAGGTTGACGATGACGCCTTCGCCGAACTTGGCGTGGGCAACGGATTCACCGATGCGCCAGCCACCGGAAGCACCTGAGCGTTCGTTCATGCGCGCAGCCAGGCGGTTGTCGGCGCTCGGCACGGAGGGCATTTCATCCCACGCCGACTTGCGCGAACCGGTGGAGAACCAGTTGTTCTGCACGCGCGCCGTCAGCCACTTCAGCGACTCTTCCGGCAGTTCATCGAAGAAGCGCGACTTCATGTTGTAGCGCGTCTGGCCGTGCAGCATGCGGGTCTGGCAGAACGACATGTACAGCCGCTTGCGGGCACGCGTGATTGCAACGTACATCAGGCGACGCTCTTCCTCCACGCCGCCTTCTTCCTTCGAGCTGCTCTCGTGCGGAAACAGGCCCTCTTCCAGGCCGGTGATGAAGACGTTGTCGAACTCCAGGCCCTTGGCCGAGTGCACTGTCATGAGCTGCAGCGCATCCTGGCCTTCCTGCGCCTGGTTGTCGCCGGCTTCCAGCGAAGCGTGGGACAGGAAGGCAGACAGCGGCGACATCACGGTCGCCAGCGGTGCATCGGCGTCGATGATCTCCACGCCATCGGCAACAACCACTTGTGCGCCAGCGGAGGCCGAAGCCTGCGGGCCGAGATGCGCTGGAGCGCCTTGGCCGAAGCCTTCCTCGGAGACGAACTGGGTGGCCGCGCTGACCATCTGTTCCAAGTTCTCGACGCGGTCTGCGCCTTCCTTCTCGTTCTGGTAATGCTGCAGCAGGCCGGAAGAATCCAGCGTGATCTTCACCAGCTCCGGCAGTGCCAGTTGCTGCGTTTCGAAACGCACGCCTTCAATCAGCTTGGTGAAGGCGGCCAGTGAGCTGCCGGCCTTGCCGACCATGTAAGGCACGGCTGCGTACAGCGAGCAGTTGTAGGTCGCCGCAGCATTTTGAAGCTGCTCGATCGAGCGTGCACCGATGCCGCGTGCCGGGAAGTTCACCACGCGCAGGAAAGCGGAATCGTTGTGCGGGTTGTCCATCAGCTGCAGGTAGGCGATGGCGTGCTTGACCTCGGCGCGCTGGAAGTAGCGCAGGCCGCCGTACACGTGGTAGGGCATGCCAGCCGAGAACAGCGCATGTTCGATCACGCGTGATTGTGCGTTGGAGCGGTACAGGATCGCGATCTCGCGGCGCAGAGCCCCTTCGGCGATCAGCGACTTGGCTTCCTCGATGATCCACTGCGCTTCCTGCAGGTCCGAGCTGGCTTCGTACACGCGAACTTGCTCGCCGTGGCCGGCGTCGGTGCGCAGGTTCTTGCCCAGGCGGCGGCTGTTGTTCGAGATCAGCAGGTTCGCAGAATCCAGGATGTGGCCGTGCGAGCGGTAGTTCTGTTCCAGCTTGATGAGGTTCTTGACCTGGAACTCGCTCTCAAATGCCTGCATATTGCCCACGTTGGCGCCGCGGAAGGCGTAGATGCTCTGGTCATCGTCGCCCACGGCAAACAGCGCGCCGCCAAACGGCGAGGCATGGCCCGCCATCAGCTTCAGCCAGGCATATTGCAGGTTGTTTGTATCCTGGAACTCGTCGACCAGGATGTGGCGGAAGCGCTGCTGATAGTGCTGGCGCAGCGGCTCGTTGCGCAACAACAGTTCGTAGGTGCGCAGCAGCAGTTCGGCGAAATCCACCACGCCTTCGCGCTGGCACTGGTCGTCGTACAGCTGGTACAGCTCGACCAGCTTGCGCTCCAGCGCGTCGTAGGCCTCCACCTGCGAGGCGCGCAAGCCCTGTTCCTTGTTGTTGTTGATGAAGTACATCACCTGCTTCGGTGGGAACTTCTCGTCGTCGATATTGTTCGCCTTCAGCAGGCGCTTGATCATCGAGAGCTGGTCTTGGGAATCGAGGATCTGGAACGTCTGCGGCAGCGCGGCATCCTTGTAGTGGGTGCGCAGCAGGCGGTTGCACAGGCCGTGGAAGGTACCGATCCACATGCCACGTGTATTGATCGGCAACATGGCGCTCAGGCGGGTGAGCATTTCCTTTGCTGCTTTGTTGGTAAAGGTCACCGCCAGCACCCCGGCCGGGGATACCTGGCCAGTCTGGATCAGCCACGCGATACGGGTGGTCAGCACGCGCGTTTTGCCCGATCCGGCACCAGCCAGGATCAGGGCATTTTGCGGTGGCAGGGTAACTGCTGCGAGTTGTTCGGGATTGAGGTTGTGGAGGAGATTTTGCATCCCGCCATTATACCGGCGGAGCGCCTGGGCAGCCGGTTTGGGCGGTGGTTGGGGGAGTTGGCTGAGGGGAGATTGATCGCCCCGGCATTAGGCGTCATAATGAGGTTTGTTAAAACGTCAATATGATGTCGAATTTACGTTGGTCATCGCTTTGAACATGATGCAGACTTCATCTCTTACGTGTGGCACTTGGGCCGCTGGCAAATCCGCCAGTGCGGCGAATGCCGGCGTTTGGGCCTCTGGCAGTTCTCGGTTTGGTGGCAGGGGCTTGCACGCGCGGTTTGCTGGCGTTCGTGCGGGCGCATTCGCGGACCCGCTGTCGGCTGAGCCTTCGCGGCCAGTTCACGCGCGTGTCCAACATAAGGTTCGACCGGACGGCTTACGCGCTGCGCGCTCCAGCCGCTGGTCAACATCACGTTGGGCTGCTTGAACATGAAAATTACGATGCCGGCGATGGCCACCGCTACTGCGCTCGCTGTTTCGCTACTGGCGGCAGTTTGGTTTGGTCATGCTGCTGATTTGGCGATGGATAAGTCGGGCGTCGGCGACCTTGAGAACTGGCAGCTCTATTCGTCGCGATCCGGATTTTGCTATTTCGTTTTTGCCGCATTTTGGCTTGTCTCCTTAGTCTCAAGCTTCGCCCTTCCTCAACCTTGCCGCAGCCAACTTCGTTTGATCTGCGCAGTTGCAATCGTATTGCTTCCATTTGGGCTGCTCTCATGGATTTTTCTGACGTGATTGCCCAACAAATTAATCAACCGGACGCGCTGACGCGCGCCGGTTATCGTCCACGTTGGGAGCATCTTGAACACTGCAATTAAGCTCGAAGGTGAATGGTTGGCAGCACTCAACCAAGACGCAAAATGCTTATTTCTTGCGAGGCTGATGCACGCACTGACTGTTGTAGGGCGCGATAGCTACACAGTGCAATCGGAAGGGCTGGACCGTCCAGAAGATCTGCGCCGTATCAATGAAATCCAGCATCGTGTTTCTGCCTGTCTGCGCGACGTTCTCCTTGGTGAAGCAGAAGTCAGCTTTCAGCAAGCTATGGCCGTATGGGTACTTGGCGAATCACGTCCAGAATTGTGTGAGCTCCTACGGTGGGCATGGCAAAACTCAAAATTAAAGGATTAATGGTGACTTCTATGCCCAACTTTACAGTCGAGCGGACCTGCGCGAAAAGCCGCGCAGCCCGCTCATCCCAACGTTGAGGCTGTATTTTTAATCCCGAAGTAAACGACCGCCCCAGCTAGCGCGTTGAACCTCCAGGCAATTCATGGAGCTTGCAATGGCGCGCTACAAGGTTGTTGACCGCAGTCCGAGATTTCTCCCCGTCGTCCTCGATGCGCAACTGCTACCGGGCAGCTTTGAGTTCGCGTTGGACTACTTGATCGACCACGAGCTTGACCTGTCAGCACTAGACGAGCGCTATCGCAACGACGCCAACGGCGCCCCGGCCTATGACCCTGCGATCATGCTGAAGATTATTTTGCTGGCCTACAGCCGTGGCATGATCTCCAGCCGCGCCATCGAGCGAGCCTGCCGCGAGAACGTCCTGTTCATGGCGATATCCGGCGACAGCGCGCCCCAATTCACGACGATCGCCAAATTCATCCGCGAGCTAAACCAGCAGATCGCCCAACTGTTCACACAAGTCCTGCTTACCTGCGACGCCCAAGGGCTGATCGGCCGCCAGATGTTCGCCATCGACGGCGTGAAGCTGCCAAGCAACGCTTCCAAACAGCGCAGCGGCACCCACGCCGAACTGGCGCATAGCGCGCAGCGGATGGAGCGCGCCGTCAAAGAAATGCTGAAGGCGCACCAGGGGCAGGACTGCCGCAGCACTGTCGACGACGCGAGCGCGGATCAAGCCAGGCAGCGGCGCCGGATTGAAAGCCTGCAAAGCGAAGCGCAGCGCATCCGTGCCTTCCTCGCTGCGAAGCCGGAGCGCAAAAGCGATAAGGGCAGCATCCGAAAGAGCAACGTCACGGACAATGACAGCGCCAAAATGGCGACCTCTAAAGGAGTCATCCAAGGGTATACCGCTGTGGCGGCGGTAGACAGCCTGCACCAGGTAATTGTGGCCGCCGCCGCTCATGGATCGGGCAGCGAGCAGAATGCCTTACTGCCAACCGTGCGTGCCACCGACGCTCTAAGGGAAGATAGAACCGTCATCACCGCCGATGCTGGCTATCACAGCGAAGCGAACCTGCGCGAACTACACGATGCCGGCATTCCAGCCATGATTGCCGATGGCCTGATGCGGCGCCGCGACGAACGCTTCAAAGGGCACGAAAAGTACAAGAACAAACCCGACCCGCTCTATGACAAACGCGGAGCGGGCCAGCCCAAACAAGCCAGCCATTTTCGGCCCAGCGATTTCCAGCTCGACCAGCGCACCAATACCTGCATCTGCCCAGCCGGTGAGCGCCTCTATAGCAATGGCACCAACTGCACGGTCAAAGGCAGGCAGCACCACAAGTTCACTGGCGCCAAGCAAAGCTGCGTGCCATGTGCGCTGCGGGAGAGATGCCTACGCCATCCGGATCGCACCCAGGTGCGGCAGGTGGCGTTCTTCTATAAGGGCCAGGCGTCGCCACTAACATACACCCAGCGCATGCGCCAGGCCATCGATACACCGCGTGGACGCGCCCTGTATAGCCAGCGGATGGCGACAGTGGAGCCGGTCTTTGCCAACCTGCGCTTCAACAAGCAGCTTGATCGCTTCACCTTGAGGGGGCTGGCCAAGGTGAGCACGCAATGGCAGTTGTACTGCTTGGTCCACAACATCGAGAAGCTGGCACGAAACGGTTATGCGGTCTGAACCAGGCGGTTGCACGCCTATTTCAGGCCTTTTCTTGCCTGAGTGGCGGCGTTTGCGGCAAACTGTGGAAATGTTTAAAAAATCAACTGAGCTGGAACGGAGAATGTCGATCTGGAGCGCGGCTGCGCGCCAAATCGGGGTTTTTCTACAGCCTCGTTAGGTCAATTTGCAGGCGTTCATGGCAAGGCATTGGAAAGAAAAACTAGATCCGAGCAAGCATCGCGACTTTATGCGCGGTTATCAAGACGCGGGCGGACTTCCGTTGGAGGCGCCGCAGGACAATCTTTCGGAGTCGTGGGCTTACTTTGTTGAAGTTGCAGGATTCACTTTTCAGTTTGTATCCGTCGATCAGATTATTGACGCGCTGCGTTACTTTGAGAAAAAGACCCATCCGAGTACTAAAGAGCCCAACAATGGATTGGAGCGTTACTGGCAACCGTGGTACTGCCGGCTGCCCCCTGGAATTAAGTCGGAAGCCAAGCGCACAAAAGTAGTCAAAGCACTCAATGCAGCCTTAATTGAATATGCACCCAAAACCTAACTCCATACTCAACCTCGCTCACTTCGTTCGCTGGACACGCCAAAGCTGCGCTTTGTCGTGCCGGTTAGCGTGAACGTTGGGCTTAGAAAGAAAGTCTTGGACGCACCACCTAAACAAATTTCGCTGGCGGGTCTAAGTGAGGCGGAACAAATACAGTGCATGTTCCCAAGCGAACCTGAATGGGAGACCGTTCCTGACGAGGTTCTGCTCGAACTTGTTCGGACATATTTCCAAGAGCCTTCCTGTGCCACCCTTGCGTTGGGTTACCTTTGGCGCCGAAATCATCCGGCTGCACGGGGCTTAGCGCTCTGGCTTCTTTCTGAGGAAAATGCCGATCACTGGCTGAAAGAGAGTGCACTGGAATATCTTGAAGAGTCCGACGATGAACGCTAACGTATTGGCCCAACAAATTGTTCCAGCGGACGCCTGCGGCGCCGCTGAACCCGCACGTTGGCCATCGCTTTGAACATGATGCAGGCTTCAGCTCTTCATTCTGGCACTTGGGCCGCATGCAAATCCGCCAGTGCGGCTTGCGGCGCCGCTTGGGCCGTCGTCTGCGCAAAGTTCGGTGGCAAGTCCAGTGCTGTGCGGCCGGTCGCCGCTAGTCTGGGCGCATTCGCGGATACGCTGTCGTCTGGGCCTTCGCAGCCAATTCACGCGCGTGTCCAACACTACACTCAACCGGACGGTTACAGCGCTGCGCGCTTCCGCCGCCGGTTAGCTCCACGTTGGGCTGCTTGAGATGAGTATCGATTGGATTGAAGTGAGTCGGACTGCACACCAGGTTGAGCTGGATCACGGGCGCAACGGCCACCTTTACGCTGAAGGCCTTTCATGCAAGGCTAAAGAGGAAGGCCGGCTTGAGGAATGTGAATTCTGGGAGGCTGTCGCGGCGGCTCTTAGGCCTCGGGGCGTAATGCCCAACAGTTCATTCAACACGGACGCGCTGACGCGCGCCGGTTAATTCAACCACGTTGGGCCGACTGAATGTCTCTCTTACTTTTGCGCTTTGCAGTCGTCTTGTCCATGCTGGGTGCATCTCAATTAGCTGTCGCAGGTCCGAAGCACCTTACCGAGGAGGCGGCTTGCGACGCCCTAATTTCCGCAGCGAAGAATCGTCATTTCGTTGGCGACGTCCCAGGCACATACTTTTGTGACTCGATCGATGACTTCTTGGGCGGCAAGTACTTTCTCGCAAATTTGAGATTCAACCGAAGCGAGGCTGAGCGGGAATTCATTGGTAGCAATCTCGTCGGCTGGTATGCAATTCGAAAGACCAATCACGCTGTATTTGAGGTTGACATCGCTGAGGGGACGCTTGGAAAGCGAATTACATCGCAGCAAACGCCGCCTATGCCCAGCCGAGGACTACGCGCGCCCGGGCAAAGATATTAGGGGGACTTAAGTTGCTTCATCTTGGACTTCATTATGGTCCCTTCAACCAAGGTCTGGATCTCGTTAAAAGGGCGTGTCTTGCAGCCATGCTGGCAAACGTGCAGATTTACGCAACTGCTGCAACGATAAAAATTGTTGCGGAAGGGCCGGCATTGGCAAATGCGAAGATGACAGAAACTGAGCGAAACGGGCGAAGCTACCTGGGCCAACATATCATCGGTTTCGTGGGGGACTCGCTCGTGCTCGATGAGGGTGTTCACAAGATCTCGCTCGATGCGCCCCAGGACTACATCTTCGATTTTAGTATTGCAGTAGACGATAAGAACGTCACCGTAGACGAAGTGAGCATCAGTCAGAGAAATTGCAAACCTGAATTGAAAGCTGTTTGGGCTGGCCCGAAGGTGACGATGAATAAGGACGGTACGGCTACGATTGTCCTGGCGGCACCGCAATTCGGTCCGCCTACTGGACGAGGATGGTGCGCACATCCTGTTCTCGTGCCCTGTGAGCGGCGGCGAGTTGCCTTTGACATTCAGACTTCGCCGCACGGTGCGGAAATCTGGATTGACGGTAAGAAGCAGTCAGTACGGACAAACCGCACTGTCGAAACAGAACTTGAAGTATGCAATAACAAGGACAAGGTCGATGTTTTGCTTCGACTTCCCGGCAAGAAAAACTGCAGCAGGAAAGTTCCGCTGCTTGGAAAGTCGACCATAAAGGTCTCCTGTGCGTTTGCCAAGGGTATGGTGCAATGAGGACACCAGTGCCAAAGGTGAGCCCAGCCACCCTTATTCCAATTGATCCTATTTTTTAGAAGCGTCCCTCGTGAATCAGATCCAACGGTTGAAGAACACTTTCTTGATCCTGCTATTGAGCACCTCCTTACAAGGCTGCATCGCTCTCATTAAATACGGAGAACAGACAACTCAAACTGAAATGCCGAGCGTTTCGGTTAGTGCAAGATCTCCATCTACAGGCCCATCGGATCCGCCTGTAATACCCTCCGGATCCGATAAGCAAAACGGTCGTTGGGTTGCGACGCCTAGCACTACATGGTTGCGAGAAAGCTGGGGCAACCCAACGCGCTTGAAGTCGATTTCGGATGAACCGAAAGCCGAACTATGGACTTACGAATTCGACACAATCTGGGGCGGGGTAATGCCAGTGTTGGTTGTCCTGCCAATTCCTCTTCGTGTCCCAACCGGCAAGGAAAAGATTGAGTTCTTGCTGCAAGAAGACCGGGTAGTACGTGCAACGGTGACCCAAGCCACAACACAATATGGCGGTGTGTTCCTGTTCTCGCCGGAGGGGCCATTTGTCCGCCCGGTCCGATAAGGTGCTCGCCGCATCTCAGCCTGCTTGCCGCGGTCGCCTATGGCGCATGGTTCTGCCGGTCAGTTTTGCGCTCTTAGTGGCGCATGCTCCGTCGACTCGCTCGTGCCAGCCGTCTATGCCGGGTGTGCGCATGCCAACGACTGACAAATACGCACTCCTGTTCCTGAAGGGTGATTTCGTGTTCTATGGGGTCACGCTTCCAGTCGGCCGCGACGTTCGCGGTATCGCGGAAGATGCCCTTCAGGGCGGTTCGCATACGCCTGCGCCTTGGTAATGAAAAATCACTCCATGGCCTTTCGAGCGACGTCGTTTTACGCTCGGCTTCGTGCCTGGCTGACGACCCGAGTTGGAACATTAAATTTGATAGACATATTCAGGGGCAAAGGAACTCGCACTTATGACAATTGATACATCGGGAAAGTGGTGGAAAGGTACTTCTCCGCAAGACATCGCACCTTATCTCGAGGCGCTATACGGTGGCTCCTATCCAATACACGAACATCGCTCGTCAGTCTGCAACTGCGGATCGGAAGTATTCCTTCTACATTGGATTCCTGACGAAGGGGCAGTACGCAGGACGTGCGCCAAATGTGGGAAGAAGCATTTCGTTTGCGACAGCGAGGAGCATTGGCAAGGCAGGCCAAAGAAGTTCAAGTGCGTAGAATGCACAAATGGCGTAGCAAACCTTGGCGTTGCCTTTTCGCTTTACGATGACAAGAACTCCATCCGCTGGATCTACGTTGGTTATCGCTGTTCGACCTGTGGAGTTCTCGGAAGTTTTGCCGATTGGAAGGTTGGGTATGAACCGTCACTTGATCTATTGTCCCAAGCCTGACTCAAGCAGGCCCCTGAATTTTTCGATCCCAAGGTCCGCAATGAATTTTACGCTTCGTCTTTTTGTAGTGCTGGTCGCTGGAGTCCTTTTGTCGTTATCCGCAAACGCACAACCCGGAGGATCACGTAACGCGATCGAGGGAATGTTCGCGAACATTGCGCAGAAAACGAATTGGAACATGTCCAGGAATATGCTTTGGGGGTATTTCTTTACGAATCCATCGCGCGATAAACTCGACCTAGCAGCAAAGGACCTTTCGCGGCTTGGGTACCGCATCGTAGAGGTGTACTTATCCGAGAAAGATAATCCTGCCGATCCAGACCTTTGGTGGCTGCATGTCGAACGAGTTGAAACGCACTCGGTAGACAGTCTGCTTCAACGTAACGCCGAGCTCACGGTATTTGCAAAGACCCATCACCTGGCCTCCTACGATGGTATGGATGTTGGTCCGGTGAGTGGAGCAAATAAAAGTCGCTGACCCGGGTTTGCCAAGCCACATTATCGAGCTGCGAACAACTACTCAAACGTCTCAAGCTATTGGAAATGACAGCAGAAGTTTACTGGGTTCGTGATATTGAACCGCTAAAATTGGCAGTGATGCCCCGGCCACGAGGTGGCGATTGGCTTGAAGATGAGATCGCGAATTGGAAGCGAGCCGGTATCACCCACGTCGTTAGCCTACTTCATCGCTATGAAGTGGACGAGCTTGCCATCTCAAGCGAGGCAGTTCTGTGCAATGCTAGCGGTATAGAATACCGGTCTTTTCCAATTCAAGACCGGAACATCCCCGCTGTTGCGACCGATTTCTTCGCCCTGGTACACGAGCTGACATCGCTGGTGCAAGGCAATCGCAGTGTTGCCGTACATTGCCGTGCCGGCATTGGCCGCTCAGGCCTTACAGCTGCCTGCGTGTTGGTAAAGCTGGGCATCCCTGCTTCGGAGGCGTTTGCGATGCTGTCACGAGCCCGGCGTCTCACGGTCCCTGATACGCCATCGCAGGTCGAGTGGTTTCATTCGGTTGCAGTTCCTCGACTTTTAACTCCCAATAAGAGCCCCATGCCTAGGATGCTATGAAATCTCTTCCTTCTTCCGCAACAGACCGCGAGATTCGTGAGCTGGTCGTTGAGTGGTCCGAACTACTTGCCGAGGAGCGCTACGCTGAAGCGATCGCCATGTTTCCTTACTCAGGGGACTGGACACCACAACTCCTGAAAAGCACCATTGAAGGATATGGGGTCAGCGAGTCAGATCCGTCAACTCTGGCTGAACTTCACGAAGAATTTGAGGTAGACCGGCTTGTCGTTACGAACTTGCGCGGTCGGGACCATTTCGAGGACATCCTGGACAACTATATCGAGGTTGATCGAGAGAACCTTTATGGACTGGATCCAAAGGAGTATGCAGGGATGGTCCACTATGGTGAGGTTCCTCTTTGCGGCTATAGAAGTGACCTGACCGCTCGCTTTCACATCAAGCGCATAGGTGAGCACGAGATCACGCTCGAGTTCTTAGACCTACACGTCATGTGAAGGGAGAAGAAATGGAATGGAAACCAATTACCGAGTCTGCACTGTGGGACTTAATTCTTGCTGCGGAAGCACGCATGGAACCACCCGAGACAAAGTTGTGGGAATTCATTCGCGTTCGTCCTCAAAAAGTGGAAAGAGCATTCTTATGGAGCCCTTGGGGAAGGGTTCTGGGGTGGTTGGACTCATCGGAAATACAGTGATCTGGTACAACGACATCGAAGATGGTTTTAACCAATCATCGTATATGGACTTCGGTACCATCGGTGAGTACTGGTGCAATCAGGATGAACTGGAACATACACTGTGCAGCCTTCGTTATCGAATCGAGACGGGCCTGATGAATGCCCGCTCAGGTCCGCTTGTGCCTGGACCTTATAATGGCTGACCAAGTCGACCCTTATGGCAAAACGCCATAACTTACTATGCTCAAGTTCATTACATACTGCCTCAATGCCTTGGGCTTAAGGCGTGCCCCTGCCTACTCAGGAAAGATGAGATTCGGGCCAATCCCAGCGGACGTTTCCAATGACATGGGCAGGCAGCGCGCTGTTGTTGCGGGGCTGGTGTCAAAACACTTCCCAGGCAAGCACCTGGCGGGGAACCAGGAAGATTTCGCGATCCTTCAAGCCATCGTGGATAGGCAGCTACTGACCAAACAGCAAACCTGGGAGCTGCAAGCTCTTGGCGTTTGCTTTGGGGATGCGCTGATTGACCATATTCCAGGCTTGAACTGGTCCCTGGTGACCGACGAATATGGAACCGATCCAACTCTCCGTTTCAAGGAGACGACGACTCAATTCAACGCGCTGACCATGATCTCCAAGCGCGTTGAGGATGGTCGCGAAGTCGATCTGGCCCATATCGCGCAATGGCTCGTCGATTTCATCGACAAAGAGTCGTCAGAATTTGGCCAAGTCAAATGATTATTGATTTGGCGCTGCGCTTGGCAGCTCCGGCTCACCGAAAATAGCCTTGTAGGCGGCATACACCGAGCACTGGATCACCATCACGATAATCATCAGCGAGGACTGGAGAACTGCCATCCCCAGCAGGGTCTTGCCGAGCAAGAGCAGCACCACATTGGTCAGCAGCATCACGATCGCCACCCAGCACAGGAAGTACAGCAGGAAGGCGCGCAGCGCACGCCAGACTGCGAAGAAGCTGTAGAACAGGGCTTTACCGATGCGCATCTGCTGCCAGAAGATCAGCGGTGCGGCAAACAGCATCGCCATGCTAAGCGGCAGCGACAGCAGGAAAATCACGAACATGGCCCAGCCGAAGTTGCCATTGGCCGCCGCTGCCGCTGCTGCGGCATCCGGCTTTGCCTGCTGCTCGGCCAATTGGCGCATGGTGTCCATGCCAACCACGGACGCAAACAGCATGGCCAGCAGGGCAAGCACCAGCACGAACAGCGCGCCCAGTCCTGCCAGTCGCGGGAAAATCGGCTTCTGGAAGATCGGGCGCAGCATCTCGGGCGTCAGGCTCTGCTTGCGGTCGGCCGCAGCACAGGCTTGCACGAACACTGCGGTGAAGACCGGCGCCAGGATCATCGGCAGCCATTGCCCCAGGAAGGGAATAATCCCCAGCACGACACCCGCCACGAGGTAGGCCAGCATCAACAGCATCAGCCCGCCGGGCTGTTTGCGGAAGATGGCGAAGCCTTCGCGGATCCAGGCGAGGCCTGCGCTGGCGGGTATGTTACTCATTTAATACAACTCCGGGGCCGGGACGGCAATGCGTGTGCGCAGGATGCGCTCAAAGTGGGTAGGATCGTGCGGCGTCAGCATTTCGGCGGCGCGCGGCAAATAAAAATCGTACAGGCGCGATATCCAGAAGCGCAAGGCGCCTGCGCGCAGCAGGGCAGGCCACAGCGAGTGTTCGGTGACCGTGAACGGGCGCACCGAATGGTAGGCGTCGAGCATGGCGCGCACACGTGCTTCATCGAGCGCGCCGGTTGCCAGGTCGATGCACCAGTCGTTGACTGTCACGGCAACGTCAAACAGCCAGCTGTCGCAGCCGGCAAAGTAGAAGTCGAAGAAGCCGGTCAGGCGCTCGCCGTCGAACATCACGTTGTCGCGGAACAGGTCGGCGTGCACCGGGCCGCGCTGCAGCGCGTGGTAGTCGGCGGAAGCGTGCAGCGCTTCCTGGAATTTCATTTCGTCGTGCAGCAGGTGGGCCTGTTCCAGCGCGAGGTGCGGCAGCACGGCGGCGGTGGCTTCGCGCCACCAGGGCAGGCCGCGCAGGTTGGGCTGCTGCAGGTCGAAGTCCTGGCCGGCCAGGTGCATGCGAGCGAGCATGGCGCCAACGGCCGCGCAGTGCACCGGTTGCGGGGCCATTTGCGGCTTGCCTTCGAGCTTGGAGACAATGGCGGCTGGCTTGCCGTGCAACGGCACGCACAGTTCACCCTGGTCGTTGGGGACGGGCGCCGGCACCAGCACGCCGTGTTCGGCGAGGTGGCGCATCAGCTGCAGGTAGAACGGCAACTGCTCGAACGTCAGGTTTTCAAAAATCGTGAGCACGAACTCGCCGCGCTCGGTAGTCAGGAAAAAATTGCTGTTCTCGATGCCGGATGCGATGCCTTTCAGCGCGACGGCTTTGCCAAGGGGGAACTGCTTGATCCAATGGCCGACATCTTCCAGTGAGACCGGGGTAAAAACTGCCATGAGAAACCAGGTTAAGTGTTCGTACGGGGCGCGCGCTTACTTAGTCGGCGCGGCCGGCTGGGCTGGCGGTGGAGGCGGCGGGCCGTCTTCCTTGTCCGCTTCCTCGGCAGAGCGTTTTTTCTTCTTGCTGAGGAGGTCGAACTCCAACACGGTCCACTGCGGGCCACGGTTGGCCGAGCCGGCGGCATCGCCGGGCAGTGCGCTGCCAGCCGGGGTATTCGGCTTGACGGTATACGTGCTTCCGCCGCTCTTGACCTTGGCTTCGGTCACGCGGCCACCTTCGCG
>Ga0055530_10000799_pt1 | contig 26159 bp, 27 predicted proteins | sample Araplavi_mTSA_r2_FD_55009 | JGI IMG/M metagenome (GOLD analysis project Ga0055530, IMG submission 55009) | Arabidopsis root microbial communities from North Carolina, USA - plate scrape MF_Cvi_mTSA_r2 | ecosystem: Host-associated > Plants > Roots > Endosphere | place: USA: North Carolina... | reverse complement strand
GCGATGTTGTTGATCAGTTCCATCATGTTGACGGTCTTGCCGACGCCGGCGCCGCCGAACAGGCCGACCTTGCCGCCCTTCGCGAACGGGCACATCAGGTCGATGACCTTGATGCCGGTTTCCAGCAGGTCGTTGGCCGAGGACTGGTCCTCGTACGACGGAGCGGCGCGATGGATTTCCCAATGGTCCGAAGCGGCGACCGGGCCGGCTTCGTCGATGGCGTTGCCCAGCACGTCCATGATGCGGCCCAGCGTACCGGCGCCGACCGGCACCGCGATCGCGCGACCGGTGTTGTTGGCGACCAGGTTGCGCTTCAGGCCGTCGGTGGAGCCCAGGGCGATGGTGCGGACGACGCCGTCACCGAGCTGCTGCTGGACTTCGAGCGTGATGGCGGTGTTTTCGACCTTCAGCGCGTCGTACACCTTCGGCACGGACTCGCGCGGGAACTCGACGTCGACGACGGCGCCGATGATCTGAACGATCTTGCCCTGACTCATGGTGATTTCCTCTAACTTGAATCTGTTGTGCGGTCGCGGAATGTCGCGCCCGCGCGGTTTGTTTGTGCTGCGTCGTCAGACCGCGGCGGCGCCGCCGACGATTTCCGAGATTTCCTGCGTGATCGCAGCCTGGCGGGCCTTGTTGTAGACCAGGTTCAGNGTGCCGATCAGCTTGGTGGCGTTGTCGGAAGCGGCCTTCATCGCGACCATGCGCGCGGCATGCTCGGACGCGACGTTCTCCAGCACCGCCTGGTACACCAGCGACTCGATGTAGCGGTTGAGCACGTGCTGGAGCACGGACTCGGCATCGGGCTCGTAGATGTAGTCCCAGTCGTGCTTGGCGACCTGCGTCTCCGACGGCGGCAGCGGCAGCAGCTGGTCGAACGCCGCGCGCTGGGTCATCGTGTTGACGAAGTCGTTGTAGCAGACGAACACGCGGTCCAGGTTGCCGGCGCTGTAACCGTCCAGCATCACCTTGATGACGCCGACCAGGTTTTCCAGCTTCGGCTGGTCGCCCAGGTGGGTGACCGAACCGACCATGTTGACCTTGATGCGACGGAAGAACACCGAGGCCTTCTGGCCGATGGTGACGACGTCGATCTCGACGCCCTGCTCCTGCCACTTGCGGAATTCCACCAGCAGCTTGCGGAACAGGTTGTTGTTCAGGCCACCGGCAAGGCCGCGATCCGACGACACGATGATGTAGCCGACGCGCTTCACGTCCTGGCGCTCGACCAGGTACGGATGCTGGTAATCGGAATTGGCCTGCGCCAGGTGTCCGATGACCTGCTTCATCACGCGCGCATACGGACGCGAGACCTTCATGCGTTCCTGCGCCTTGCGGATCTTGGAAGCCGAGACCATCTCGAGCGCGCGCGTCACCTTGCGGGTGTTCTGCACGCTCTTGATCTTGGATTTGATTTCGCGTCCGCCTGCCATGCTGCTCTCGTCTGCTTGGATTCAACGACGCGGGCCGGAGCCCGCGCGGGTGACCGCTTCGCGGCTTACCAGGAACCGGTCTGCTTGAACTCGGCGATGCCCTTCTTGAAGGTCGCCTCGATCTCGTCGTTCCAGTTGCCGCTGGTGTTGATCGTCTTGATCAGCTCGCCCTGCGTGTTGACGAAGTGCGCGTGCAGGCCGTCTTCGAACGCCAGGATCTTGTTGACCGGCACGTCGTCGAGGNAACCCTCGTTGACGGCGTAGATCGACAGNGCCTGCAGCGCGATCGGCATCGGCGCGTACTGCTTCTGCTTCATCANCTCGGTGACGCGCTGGCCNCGCTCGAGCTGCTTGCGGGTGGCTTCGTCCAGGTCGGANGCGAACTGCGCGAACGCAGCCAGCTCACGGTACTGGGCGAGCGCGATGCGGATGCCGCCCGAGAGCTTCTTGATGATCTTGGTCTGGGCCGCGCCACCGACGCGCGACACCGAGATACCGGCGTTCACGGCCGGGCGGATGCCGGCGTTGAACAGGTCGGTTTCCAGGAAGATCTGGCCGTCGGTGATCGAGATCACGTTGGTCGGCACGAACGCGGACACGTCGCCGGCCTGCGTTTCGATGATCGGCAGCGCGGTCAGCGAACCGGTCTTGCCCTTCACTTCGCCGTTGGTGAACTTCTCGACGTACTCCTCGGAGACGCGAGCGGCGCGCTCGAGCAGGCGCGAGTGCAGGTAGAACACGTCGCCCGGATAGGCTTCGCGACCCGGCGGGCGCTTGAGCAGCAGCGAGATCTGGCGGTAGGCGACGGCCTGCTTGGACAGATCGTCGTACACGATCAGCGCGTCTTCGCCGCGGTCCATGAAGTACTCGCCCATGGTGCAGCCGGCGTAGGCCGAGATGTACTGCATCGCGGCCGATTCGGACGCCGTGGCGGCGACGACGATNGTGTGCGCCAGCGCGCCGTTTTCTTCGAGCTTGCGCACGATGTTCGCGACGGTCGAGGCCTTCTGGCCGATCGCCACGTACACGCACTTGATGCCCGTGCCCTTCTGGTTGATCACCGCGTCGATGGCCAGGGCGGTCTTGCCGGTCTGGCGGTCGCCGATGACCAGCTCGCGCTGGCCGCGGCCGATCGGGATCATCGCGTCGACGGTCTTGTAACCGGTCTGCACCGGCTGGTCGACCGACTTGCGCCAGATCACGCCCGGGGCGACGCGCTCCACCGGAGCGGTCTGCGAGGCGCCGATCGGGCCCTTGCCGTCGATCGGCTCGCCCAGCGCNTTGACGACGCGGCCGAGCAGTTCGCGGCCGACCGGCACTTCGAGGATGCGGCCGGTGGTCTTGGCGACGTCGCCTTCGCGCAGGTGTTCGTAGTCACCCAGGACCACGGCGCCGACCGAGTCGCGCTCCAGGTTCAGCGCCAGCGCGTAGGTGCTGTTCGGCAGCTCGATCATTTCGCCCTGCATCACGTCGGCCAGGCCGTAGATGCGCACGATGCCGTCCGACACCGAGGTGACGGTGCCTTCGTTGCGCGCTTCGGCGGTCAGCTTGACCTTCTCGATGCGGGTCTTGATCAGTTCACTGATTTCGGACGGGTTGAGCGTGGTGGTTGCCATGGGTTGAGTCCCTTGATCCGGTTGCCCGGAATTGCAGATGAATTCGTTATTGCGACAGCGTCGACTGCAGGCGCTCGAGCTTGCCCTTCAGCGAGCCGTCGATGACCACGTCGCCCGCGTCGATCACGGCGCCGCCGATCAGCGATGCGTCCACGGCCGTCTCGATCTCGACCTCGCGGCCGAAGCGCTTCTTCAGCGCGGCCTTGATGGCGTCCAGTTCGGCGGCCGGCAGTTCGTTCGCAGCGGTGACCTTCGCCTTGACCACGCGCTCGGCTTCCGCGCGCAGGTCCTCGAACAGGCCGGTGATTTCCGGCAGCAGCGCGAGGCGGCGGTTGTCGGCGAGCAGGCCGAGGAAGCGGGTGAACGCCTCATCGGCGCCGTCCGGCGCGAGCAGGCCGACCGCGTCGGCCGGGTTCAGCAGCGGATGGCCGAGCAGCGCCTGGGCCTGCGGATCGGCGGCCACGCGCGAGGCGAAGGCGAGCGCCTGCGACCACGCAGCGGTGCGACCGCCTTCGCGCGAAAGCGCGAAGGCGGCACGGGCGTACGGACGGGCGAGGGTCAAGGCCTGGGTCATTTCAGATCATTCCGCTCGAGCGAGCCTGGGTGCAGATCAAAGCTGGGCTGCCAGCTCGTCGAGCAGCGCCTTGTGGGCGTTGGCGTCGATTTCGCGCTTGAGCAGCTTCTCGGCGCCGGTCACGGCCAGCGTGGAGACCTGCTTGCGCAGTTCCTCGCGGGCACGGTTGGACGCCGCGGCGATCTCGGCCTCGGCCGCCGACTTCTGCCGGTTGGCTTCGGTGATCGCGTCGTTCTTGGCCTGGTCGATGATCTGGTTGGCGCGCTGATGCGCCTGTTCGATGATCTCGTTGGCCTTGGTACGCGCGGTGCGCAGCTCGGCGTCGACGCTCTGCTGTGCCTGCGCGAGGTTCTTCTGGCTCTGCTCTGCAGCAGCCAGGCCCTCGGCAATCTTTTGTTGACGTTCTTCGATCGCCTTGTTGAGCGGCGGCCAAATGAACTTCATCGTGAACCAGATGAGCACGATGAACGTGATCATTTGGCCGAAGAAGGTCATGTTGAGATTCATGACAGCTCCGATGGAACGCTTGTCTTTCGGGCAGTTACGCCCGGGAGAGCCGTCCGGGTCACGGACGGCTCAACGGATCTACCGCGGCCTGGATCAGGCGCCAGCGGCGGTCTGCAGCGCGCCCAGCAGCGGGTTGCCGAAGGCGAACAGCAGGCCGACGGCCAGCGCGATGATGAACGCGGCGTCGATCAGGCCGGCCAGCAGGAACATGCGGCCCTGCAGCATCGGAACCAGCTCCGGCTGGCGGGCAGCCGACTCAAGGAACTTCGAGCCCATCAGCGCGATGCCGAGGCACGCACCGATCGCGCCGAGGCCGACCATCATGCCGATCGCGATAGCGGTCAGGCCCTGCACACTGGCGATGAATTCCATGGTTTTCTCCTACTGAAACGTTTTGGTTTGAACTTGCGGGAAGGGTGAAGCGGAAAAGCGGTGAAGCGGTCTTGGAGCGACAGGCCTCAGTGACTCTCGTAAGCGCCGGCGATGTAGACGACGGTGAGGATCATGAAGATGAAGGCCTGAAGCAGCACGATCAGGATGTGGAACAGCGCCCAGGCGACGTTGAAGATCACGCCCGGCACGAACATCAGCAGGCCGCCGCCCAGCAGGCCGGCGATGAGCATGAAGACCAGCTCGCCGCCGTACATGTTGCCGAACAGTCGCATCGCCAGGCTGACCGGCTTGACGAGGTATTCGATGACGTTGAGGCCGAGGTTCGCCGGAGCCAGCGCGACCTTCATGCCGACGCCGTGCGCGTGGAACGGCGCGGTCAGCAGCTCCTTGCCGAAGCCGAAGCCGCCCTTGGCCTTGATCGAGTGACCCAGGATCAGGAAGAACACCACCACCGACATCGCCAGCGTGGTGTTCAGGTCGGCCGTGGGAACCCAGCGGAAATAGGTGTGGTGCGCGACTTCGGCGCCGGCGGCCAGCTTGATCGCCGTGTACGGCGCATCCAGCGGCAGCAGGTCCATGCCGTTCATCAGCACGACCCAGACGAAGATCGTCAGCGCCAGCGGCGTGATCGAACGACGATCGCCGTGGAAGCTGTCCTTCACCTGGCCGTCGATGAACTCCAGGATCAGTTCGACGAACGCCTGCCCCTTGGAGGGAACGCCCGCCGTTGCCTTGCGCGCGAAGAACGCGAACCAGGCGATGAAGATCAGTCCAAGCACCAGCGACACCGCCCAGGTGTCGACATGGAACGCACCGCCGAACACTTCGATGGTGTTCTGCTGGAGGTGATGCTGGATGTATTCGTTCAGGCCGCCCGAACCGGTCTGTTCGCTCACGAAAGACACCTTATCGTTTCAAAAGATTGGCCAGTACGAATGCAAGCGTCGCCGCAAGCACTCCCACCAGCATCGGCAATGGCGGCAGCTTGAACCCGGCCAGGCCGAGGGTTAAAACTCCAAACACCACCACCCACTTCAACATCACTCCGGCCAGAAGCCGCCCCATCGCCATGCCGGCCGGCTGGATGCCGCCGCCCAGGGCCATCAGGGCCGCCACCAGTCCGCCCGCTACGACTGCGCCGCCGCCCACCGCCGCCGCGAGCGCCATTGGCGCCCCGAGGGGGATGAACGCCAGCGCGGCCAGCGCTGCCGCGCCGGCCTGCCAGGCAGTCGCGCGCGACGCCAGCCGGCGGCCTGCGGACAAAGGATCGTGCACGCGGGACTCGTCGGTCTGGGGCAGGCGCAAAGCGCCCGGTAGAGCCGCAAAAGTATAAAGGTCGCCTTAAGNCCGGGCAACCGGCGAGGGTCATGGAAGCCGCATTTCGCCCGGATTCGGGCCAATCGACACGGTTCCGGGGGTTCTGCNACAGATTCTCGAACAATAGATCGAGACTATCGTCACGACGGAAACNTTCGATTGGACCTCGCCCACAGCCTCCACATAATGAGAACCACTCTCAAATGAGGCTGCCCCATGGCCAAGACCATCAGCTTTGCAGCGATCCACTTCAGCGTCGCCTTTACCGTGGGCTACCTGATGACGGGCAGCGTGTGGGTCGGCGGCGCGCTGGCGCTGGTCGAGCCCGCCTGCAACACGGTGGCGTTCCACTTCCACGAAAAGGTGTGGAAGCGCATCGAGGCGCGTCGACAAGCTGCCGCGCAAGCGGGGACGAATCCCGTCGCAGTGTGACGACGGTCCGGTTTCGCGATTGCATCTCGACGTCGCGGAACCTTTCCGCGATCGACCTGTCCCACCAAGTGATCGCCCGCCGACGCTCTCTCCTCGTCAACGGCAGTTCCCGGTGGGCCCTCCGAAGCCCCGGCTCGCGCCGGGGCTTCTCCTTTTCGAGTCCGCGCATCACCAGTCGCGAATCACCGGTCACCAATCGCGCCTGCGATNGCGATCGCCAACACGACGACAGCGATCACGGCGCATCGAGTTCGCGCAAACGCGAAGCGATGCGCGTGAGTCGCACGTGATTGCATCGCATCTTCAACGCATCCTCGCCGCATCAACACGCGCATCGCGTGCGCTTTCACTTTTGCTNCATCTTCGATGAGGCTCCATTACGCACTCGCAATCGCCTCGATGGAGTGGACTGATGATGGAGTTGAAGCGTTTGGGCCTTGCGTTGGCCCTCACTTCGGTATTTNTTGCCGGCGCCGCGCAGGCGCAACAGCAGCAGAACGATCGATTCACCCTTCGCATCGGCGCGATGGACGCCGACGCTTCNAGCGAACTCACTGCCAACACGCGGTTCATGGGACAGGATTACCGCTACAGCCAGGACTTCGATTTCGGCAGCGANGAAGTGTCGCCGCGTATCGACGGCACGTTCCGTTTCAGCGACCGGCAGCGCCTGGTGTTCGATTACTTCCAGTACGACAAGGAGAAGACCGCCACCCTCGACGGCGATCTTTCCTTCGACGACGTCACGATTCCCGCCGGCAGCTTCGCGCGTGCCGAAGTGGAGTTCACGCTGGCCAGCCTGATGTACGACTACGCGGTGGTCGATACCGACACGTTCGAACTCGGTCTTCAGATCGGCGCCGAGTGGGCCAAGCTCGACGGCAAGCTGCTCGCCGAAGCGGGGCCGTACCGCTACGCGGACAGCGACCAGGAAGACGGCTACGCACCCGTGGTCGGTGCGCGCTTCACGTTCACGCCCAGCGAGAAATGGCTGATCAACGTGCAGGGCCAGTACCTGGACGCCGACTGGGGCGACTTCGGTGACTACGACGGCAGCATCTCGCGCGCGAACGCGGCGGTGGAATACCGCTTCACGCCGGTGTTCGGCGCGTTCGTGGGCTACGACTGGTTCAAGCTCGATGCGCGCCGCGGCGGCCGCGATGGCTCGCTGGGGCTGGACCATCGCTTCAAGGGTCCGGTCGCGGGCGTGTCGTTCTCGTTCTGACCGGGCCGGACGGCATCAAATGAAACAGGCGCGGAAATCCGCGCCTGTTTCATTGAAGCACCGGGCGATTCCGCGTTACTTCTTCTTCGGAATGTACAGGTCGGTGATCGTGCCTTCGTAGACTTCCGCCGCCATCGCAACCGTTTCGCTGAGCGTCGGGTGCGGATGGATCGTGGCGCCGATGTCTCCGGCCTCCGCGCCCATTTCGATGGCGAGCGCGACTTCGCTGATCAGATCGCCCGCATGCACGCCGGTGATGCCGCCACCGATGATGCGATGCGTCTTCTCGTCGAAGATCAGCTTGGTGAAGCCCTCGCCGCGGCCGATGCCGACCGCGCGCGCAGACGCCGCCCACGGGAACTTGCCCACGCCGACATGCAGGCCCTTGGCCTTGGCTTCGGTTTCGGTGACGCCGACCCAGGCGATTTCCGGATCGGTATAGGCCACCGACGGCACCACGCGCGCGACCCACTCGCGCTTCTCGCCCGCGGCGACTTCAGCGGCGAGCTTGCCTTCGTGCGTCGCCTTGTGGGCGAGCATCGGCTGCCCGACGAGGTCGCCGATGGCGAAGATGTGCGGCACGTTGGTGCGCATCTGGCGATCGACCGGGATGAAACCGCGATCGGTCACCTGCACGCCGGCCTTGTCGGCGTCGATCTTGTTGCCGTTCGGCGCACGGCCGACGGCGACGAGCACGCGATCCCACACGCCCTTTTCCAGCGCCGGCGTTGCGCCGGCTTCAGCGGCTTCGAACGACACCGAGATGCCAGCCTTGGACGCTTCGACCTTCGCCGCCTTCGTCTTCAAATGAACGATGACGCCCTGCTTCTTCAAGCGATCTGCCAACGGCCTGACCAGGTCCTTGTCGGCGCCTGGCATCAGCTGGTCCATGAACTCCACGACCGTCACTTCGCTGCCCAGCGCCTTGTACACCGTCGCCATTTCCAGGCCGATGATGCCGCCGCCGACGACCAGGAGCTTTTTCGGCACTTCCGCCAGTTCCAGCGCGTCGGTGGAATCCATCACGCGCGGATCGTCCCACGGGAAGTTCGGCAACTTCACCGCCTGCGAACCGGCGGCGATGACGCACTGCTCGAAACGAAGCAGCTGCGTCTTGCCGTCATCACCGGTGATTTCCAGCTCGTTCGGCGAAACGAACTTGCCGACGCCCTGCACCGTGCGCACCTTGCGCTGCTTGGCCATGCCGCCAAGGCCCTTGGTGAACTGGCCCACGACCTTGTTCTGCTTGAAGTCGCGCAGCTTGTCGAGGTCGAGCTTGGGCTTGCCGAAGCTGATGCCGATGTCGGCCGAATGCGCGGCTTCCTCGATCAGTGCCGCCGCATGCAGCAGCGCCTTCGACGGAATGCAGCCGACGTTGAGGCAGACGCCGCCGAGGCTCGCATAGCGCTCGACGAGCACGGTATCCAGGCCAAGGTCCGCCGCGCGGAACGCCGCCGTNTAACCGCCGGGGCCGGAGCCCAGCACGACGATGCGGCATTCGATGTCGGCCTTGCGACCGGTGCCCAGCGCGGGCTTGGGCGCTTCGCTCGGCGGCGCGGCCGGCGACGGTGCGACCGGCGGCTTGGCCTGCTCGGGCGACGGCGCGGCGGGCGCGGGCGGCGCGCTGGCCTTCGGCGCTTCGGTCTTCGGCGCGGCGGATTCGCCGGCGCTTTCGAGGATCACGATCACGGCGCCTTCGGCGACCTTGTCGCCGATCTTCACCTTGATCTCCTTCACCACGCCGTCGTCGGACGACGGGACTTCCATCGTCGCCTTGTCCGATTCCAGCGTGACCAGGCCCTGGTCCTTCTTCACCGTGTCGCCGACGGCGACGAGCAGCTCGATCACCGGCACGCCGTCGTAATCGCCGATGTCCGGCACCTTGACTTCAATGGTCGCCATTGTGGGGGTCTCCTGCGGCTCAGCCGGTGGCGCCGGCGAGCGATTGTTCCAGTTGGTCCAGCGATTCCTCGAGCTTGCGCCAACGCTTGAAGCGCTTCTCGTCGCTGTCGTCGGTGGCCTCGATCATCAGGCCGACCTGTTCCATGAGTGCGCGCGTGGGGCCGCATGCGGGCTGAAGTCCGCTGATGCGCAGCGGCTCGCCGGTGGCCGTTTCGCCGACGACGAACAGCAGCACTTCGCCTTCGTGGAACTGCGCCGTNCGATCGGCCGGCACCTGCGTGCTCAGNGCGCGCTGCCAGTCGGCGACGACACGGCGCGCGAGAGCGGCCGGCATCGGCACTTCGACCACGTCGGGCTGCTGGCCCACGCGCAGTTCGCGCTTGCCGCCGCTCCACACCTCGACGCGCTCGTCCGCTTCGGTGAAGCGCAGGCGCCAGTCGCCCTCGCCTTCGCCTGCATACAGCTGCACGCCGCTTTCGACGCTGCGCGCGGGCAGGCGGGTCAGGCTCAGCACGGGTTTCGCGCCGGCGAAGAACAGCTGCTCCACGGCGGAGCCGTAGTTCTCCGTCGCAGGCGGCCAACCGCGGCCGAGGTCCAGCGCGCACGCTTCCTGCGCNTGCGCGGCGGACATCGTCGCCAGGGCGGCGAACGCCGCCACCGCCAGGCCCAGCGCGCGNTGCGTCACAGCAGCACGCGCCGCATGTCGGCCAGCAGCTGCGCCAGGTACGCGGTGAAACGTGCGGCCGCGGCGCCATCGATGACGCGGTGGTCGTAGCTCAGCGACAGCGGCAGGATCAGGCGCGGTGCGAACTGCTTGCCGTCCCACACCGGCTGGATCGCCGACTTGGAAACGCCAAGGATCGCCACTTCGGGTGCGTTGACGATCGGCGTGAACTTCGTGCCGCCGATGCCTCCCAGCGAGCTGATCGAGAAGCAGCCGCCGCTCATGTCGGCCGGACCCAGCTTGCCGTCGCGCGCCTTCTTCGCCAGTTCCGAGGTTTCCTGCGCGATCTGGATCACGCCCTTCTTGTCGACGTCGCGCACGACCGGAACGACGAGGCCGTTCGGCGTGTCGGCGGCGAAGCCGATGTGGAAGTACTTCTTCAGCACCAGGTTCTCGCCCGAGCCATCGAGCGAGGCGTTGAAGGTCGGGTATTTCTGCATCGCGGCGACNGATGCCTTCATCAGGAAGGCGAGCATGGTCAGCTTGATGCCGGCCTTCTCGTTTTCCTTGTTGAGCGCGACGCGCAGCTCTTCCAGGTCGGTGATGTCGGCGTCGTCGTGCTGCGTGACGTGCGGGATCATCGCCCAGTTGCGCGCGAGGTTCGCGCCGGACAGCTTCTGGATGCGCGAGAGCGGCTTGCTTTCGATCTCGCCGAACTTGGCGAAGTCGACCTTCGGCCACGGCAGCAGGTTGAGGCCACCGCCGCCACCGGCGACCGGCGCGGCACCGGCCGACGGCGCTGCGCCGCCTTCCATCGCCGACTTCACGAACTTCTGCACGTCCTCGCGGCTGATTCGGCCGCCGCGTTCGCTGCCGCCGACCTGCGAGAGGTCAACGCCCAGCTCACGGGCGAACAGGCGCACCGACGGACTGGCGTAGGGAACCTTGTCCGGCATCAGCTCNCTGGAATCGAAGGTCACCGGCGGGCTGCGCGGCGGCATCGCTTCCGGGTCCATGCCCGGACGCGAGGCGTCGATCGACGCCTGGGCGATGCGGTCGGCCTGCTGCGCCACGACGACNGGCTCGACGCGCGCGCCGGTCTCGGAGGCCTTGACCTGTTGCGACGGCGCGGCCGGCTCGGCNCGCNGCGGTTCCGCGGCCTTCGCCGGGGCGGCTTCGGCCTTCGGGGCTTCGGCGGCCGGCGCTGCATCGGTCGGCTCGATCAGCGCGACCACGCTGCCTTCGGCCAGCTCGTCGCCGAGCTTGACCTTGATCTCGCGGATGACGCCGGCGAACGGCGCCGGGACCTCCATCGTGGCCTTGTCGGATTCAAGCGTGACCAGTCCCTGGTCCAGCTTCACCGTGTCGCCTACCGCGACCAGCAGTTCGATCACCGGCACGCCGTCGTAATTCCCGATATCGGGAACGCGTGCTTCTTTGAGCTCAGCCATGTGTGGGGGTCCCGCAGACGCGAAAACCCTATTGTGCGGTTTGCCGGCCCATGCGCCAACCGCAGCCGCCGTACGTCACGGTATCCGGCACTCAATGTGTCTTTTCGTCCCCTTGCCCGGCCCGGGCCGCTTCCTCGGCGGCGTCGGCGGCCGGGTTGGCCTGGTCGGACTGCCTGGCCTGGAGCAGGCCCAGCGGCTGGCCGTCCGGCAGGCGGAACTCGAGCGCGTCATCGATCCGGTCCAGGTCGACCAGCCGGCGGCAAAGGCCCTGGGCGCGCGCTTCCAGCGCACGGGCCCGCGGCTCGACGCGAGCGTCGATCTGCGCGTCGAGGTTGTCCAGGCGCTTGAGCCGGGAGGTGTCGCCACTGAAGGCGGCACCGATCGCCCCGGAAACGATGTCGCCGATCAGGCTCGGGATCACCTCGGCCACCGCCTCGCCGATGCCGTTGCCCAGGTCGCGGCCATTGAAACGCGTGGCGGTCACCGAACGCGCCAGGCGGGCATCGATCTGCGCGCGTGCGCGGTCCAGCTTCTGCTTGACCACCTTCGGATCGCTCGCGAACCCGGCCGCCACTTCGCCCAGCACGGTGAAGGCTATGTCGGCAGCGTCGCGGCCGATGGCCTGCGCTTCGGGCATCGCAGCGCGCGCGCCCTGTTCGAAGTCGGCGATGCGCTGGCGGTCGGCGGCGTTCAACTCGACCCAGCGGTCGTCGACGAACAGCTTCCCCTGGCGCATCACGATCGCGTGCGGCGTGCCCGCTTCGCGCGTGAGGATGACGCTGCGTTCGTCGATGGTCAGGTCGTAGTCACTGTCGATGTCGCACGACGCGTCGATGTGGACGTCCGCCGCGGACGCCGCGGGNGCCACCAGCGCGATGCACAGCGAGAACGTCGCTAACTGTCGATTCATGGAGCGCTTCCCCGTCCTTTCCGTGGGTTTCCATCTTGCCTCCTGCGTCGCGCGTTGTCCTCCACCGCGCCTGCACGTCCGTCGGAAAGTCGGTGCGTGGAGGTTTCGTCGATGACCACGCGTACGGGTCAAGCGCGATTCATCGCACGCGTGGCAGACGCGTGCGCGGCGCGTTGCGTCAACGCCACGCGAAAGTTCCGGCGACGTCGATCCGCAAGGCAAGAACGGTTCATCGACCAATCGTTACGTTGGCCGCGCCTTGCAAAGGCAGCCTCCCCCAAGGCGTCAATCAAAAAACAGACAGGAGATTTCTCCATGAAGCATTTTCGTCAGTTGACCCTGGCCGTCGTGGCCACCCTCGCCATCGCGCCTGCCTTCGCGCAGGAGATCACCGGCCCCGACACCAGCGGCAAGCGCTTCGCNGTCGTCGGCGGCTATTCGCTGGCCGAACCGACCAAGAATCCGCAGATCGCCGGCCAGCGCACGAACGTGGATGGCGACGGCGCCGCGACGCTGAGCGCCAGCTACTACGTCACCGACAACATCGCCATCGAGGCGTGGGGCGCGGCCGACAAGTTCGGCAACCGCATGCGCACGCCCAACGGCAAGGTCGCCAGCGTCGACACGCAGCCGTACGCGCTGAGCGGCCAGTACCACTTCGGCAATACGCAGAGCATCGTGCGTCCGTTCGTGGGCCTGGGCTATTACGAAGCCAACACCGACGGTGAGAAGGCCGAACCGAGCGGCGCGCTCGCCGGCCAGCGCATCGGCGTGGAAACCGCCAAGGGCGCGATGGCCACCGCCGGCGTGGACGTCAACATCACCCCGACGTGGTTCGCCCGCGCCGACGTGCGCTACATGCAGGACACCACCGGCCAGCCGAACGTGACCGTGGACGGCGTCAACGCGGGCAAGGCCGACCTGAATCCGGTCGCCGTGGGCGTCGGCCTGGGCGCCCGCTTCTAAAGCGCCCACGTCGCATCGTTCCATGCATGGGAAACGGGCCCCGCTTGGGGCCCGTTTCGTTTCCGACACGTCATTTGGATACACCGCGCTCACGCGCGCTCGACCGCACGCTGAACGCATTCACGCCACGCTAACCGCGTCCCCGTAGGGTCGCGGTGAACCCGGAATCATCCCTGCGAGGAGTTGCAGCATGACCACGAAGCTCGACAAGCCCCTTCGTCGCGAGATCCAGATCGAGGAACGCGCTTACACCCTGACCATCGACGCCGATGGCCTGAAGCTGGTCGAAAAGGGCCGTCGCAACGGCCAGGAGCTGCGCTGGGCCGATCTGGCCAACGGCAATGCGGCGCTGAACGCGGCGCTGTCGGCCAGCACNGAACGCTGATCAGTCCGTGCCCGAAGGTCCGTCGATCGTCATCCTGAAGGAGGAGGCGGCCGGATTCGAAGGGCGCGTGGTGAAGCAGGTCACCGGCAACAGCCGGCTCGACCTGCAGCGCATGCGCGGTGAACGCATCACCGCGCTGTGCAGCTGGGGCAAGCATTTTCTGATCGTCTTCCCCACCTTCGCGATGCGCGTGCACTTCATGCTCTTCGGCAGCTATCGCATCAACGAGCGCCGCGAAGCCACGCCTCGCATGAGCCTCCAGTTCGCCGGCGGCAGGGAACTGAATTTCTACGCCTGCTCGCTTCGCTACATCGAAGGCGACCTCGACGTCGTCTACGACTGGAGCGGCGACGTGATGGCCGACGCATGGGATCCGAAGAAGGCGCGCCGCAAGTTGAAGGCACGGCCGGACATGTTCGCGGCCGATGCGCTGCTGGACCAGACGATCTTTTCCGGCGTAGGCAACATCATCAAGAACGAAGTGCTGCATCGCATCCGCGTGCATCCGGAAAGCGAGATCGGTGCGTTGTCGCCGCGCAAGCTCGGCGAGCTGGTCACGCAGGCGCGCGAATACAGCTTCGACTTCCTGCGCTGGAAGAAGGCCTACGTCCTGCGCAAGCACTACCAGGTGCATACGAAGACGATCTGCCCGCGCGACGGGCAACGGTTGACGTATCGCGCGAAGCTGGGGCGCGCGCAGCGGCGCGCGTTCTTCTGCGAGCGGTGCCAGAAGCTCTACGTGCAGGAGTGACGCACCGCCGCAGGCTCAGGGGTGCTCGGCTTCCGCGTGCACCTTCTCCCGGCGGATCAGGTACAGGCCGCTGGCAACGATGATCGCCGCGCCCAGCCACGTGATCGCATCGGGCAGCACGCCCCAGAACGTCAGGTCGAACAGCACGCCCCAGACCAGCGCGGTGTATTCCAGCGGCGCGATCGCGGAGGCTTCGCCCATGCGGAAGGCTTCGGTGATCGCGTACTGGCCGAACGCGCCAGCCAGGCCGATGCCTGCGATCAGCCACAGGTCCTCGCGACGGATCGCGACCCATTCCGGCCACGCCAACGCGCCGGCGCCGACCGCGATCATCACCATCAGCCAGACCATCATCGCCTGCGTGCTGTCGGTGCGCGCGAGGATGCGCACGGTGATCGCGCTGATGGCGTACATCAGCGCCGCGACCAGCACCGCCAGCGCGGCGAGGCTGATCATGCCCTCGCCCGTCGGGCGCAGCAGCACGATCACNCCGATCAGACCGACCACGATCGCCGCCCAGCGGCGCGGGCCTACCTTNTCGCCCAGCACCGGCACCGACAGTGCGGTGATCGCCAACGGCGCGACGAAGAAGATCGAATACGTCGTGGACAGCGGCAGTTTCGACACGGCGTAGACGAACGTCGCCATCATCGCCACGCCCAGCACGCCGCGCAGCAGATGCAGCGACCAGCGCACGCGTAGCAGCGGCGCGAGCCCGCCCGTCGCCAGGGCCCACACCAGCACCAGCGGCAACGACGCCGCACCGCGCAGCGACGCCACCTGGAACGGCGGATAGTGCGTGGTCAGCTGCTTCAGCCCCGCATCCATCATCGCGAACATCGCCACCGCGACCAGCATGGTCAGCATGGCGCGGCCCTGGTGGGAATTGCGGGAGGGGGACATGGCACGAACCGGCGGGTGGGGCCCGCACTATAAGGCAGCGAGGTCACCACCACCCGGGACCTGTCACGCCCAACCCGGGCGCGNTTCGCTTACCCGGGCTACACANCAAGCGCTCCGGACGATGGGCTTCGCGGCGCGAAACCCATCCCACGANTCACGCCTGCTTCAGGCTCGCCAGATCGATCACGAACCGATAGCGCACGTCGGACTTCAACATGCGCTCGTACGCTTCGTTGATCTCGTCCATGCGNATCAGTTCGATNTCNGACGCCACGCCATGCGCCGCGCAGAAATCCAGCATCTCCTGCGTCTCGGCGATGCCGCCGATCATCGAACCGGCAAGGCGCCGACGCTTTCGGATCAGCACGCCCGCGGCCACCGACTCCGGCGCTTCCGGCAGGCCGAGCAGCACCATCGTGCCGTCCAGCTTCAGCAGGTTGAGATAGGCGTTGTAATCGTGCTCGGCCGAAACGGTATCGAGGATGTAATCGAACTGCCCCGCCAGCTTCTTGAACACCTCGCCATCGCGCGTGGCGGCAAAATCCTGCGCGCCAAGCGCGAGCGCATCGGCTCGCTTGGATTCGGACGTGCTCAGCACCGTGACATGCGCGCCCATCGCCGCGGCAAGCTTCACGCCCATGTGCCCCAACCCGCCCAGGCCGACGACGGCGACGCGNTCGCCCGGCTTCACGCCGAAATGCTTCAGCGGCGAATAGGTCGTGATGCCCGCACAAAGCAGCGGCGCGGCGCGATCGAGCGGGATGGANTCGGGAATGCGCAGCAGGTAACCGGCGTCGACGACGATCTGCGTGGAATAGCCGCCGTAGGTCGGACGCGTGCGGTCCTGGCGGCGGCGATCCACGTGATCGCGCTCGAAGCTGTTGTAGGTGCCGGTCATGCCGAAATCGCAATACTGCTGCTCGCCGGCCTCGCACGANGGGCANTGCCGGCACGAATCGACGAAGCAGCCCACGCCGACCGCCTCNCCCAGCTTGAACGCGGTGACCTCGCTGCCCAGCTTCGCCACGCGGCCGACGATCTCGTGGCCCGGCACCATCGGGAACACCGAACCGCCCCAGCCGTCGCGCGCCTGGTGGATATCGGAATGGCATACGCCGCAGTAGAGGATGTCGATGAGTACCTCGCGCGGGCCGGGCTCGCGGCGCTCGATGGTGAACGGCGCAAGCGGCGAGGTCGCGCTGAGCGCGGCATAGGCGGGCGTGCTGGACATGGGGTCGGATCCTTCGGGTGCGGGGATCGGGAAAGTCTAGTCCGCGCCACGCCGGCGCGCTGTGCGGTGGCGGCTGGCACGCGCCGATACAGCGTTCCACCGCTGCAGCTTCGCGCCCGCTGCGCTACCCTTTGCGCCCCCGAAACAGCCCGCGGAGCGGCCCATGCCTTCCTTCGACATCGTCTCCGAAGTCGACAGCCACGAACTGACCAACGCCGTCGACCAGGCCAACCGCGAGCTGGGCACGCGTTTCGACTTCAAGGGCGTGGACGCGAAGTTCGTGCTGGAGGACCAGACCATCACGCAGTCCGCGCCGAGCGATTTCCAGCTCAAGCAGATGAACGACATCCTGCGTGCGCGTCTCATCGCCCGCGGCATCGACGTGCGCTGCCTGGAGTTCGGCGACGTGGAAACCAACCTCGCCGGCGCGCGCCAGAAGATCACNGTCAAGCAGGGCATCGAGCGCGAACTGGCGAAGAAGATCCAGGCTTCGATCAAGGACGCCAAGCTGAAGGTCGAAAGTCAGATCAACGGCGACAAGCTGCGCGTGACGGGCAAGAAGCGCGACGACCTCCAGACCGCGATCGCGCTGCTGCGCGGCATCGAGTTCGAGCGCCCGTTGCAGTTCGAGAACTTCCGCGATTGATTCTGCGCGGGTGATGCGATGAACGTCGAAGACCCCATCGCCGCGACCCGCCGCTGGCTGGAGCGCGCGGTGATCGGGCTCAACCTGTGCCCGTTCGCCAAAGCCGTGTACGTGAAGCANCAGGTGCGCTTCGTGCTGAGCGAGGCGACGACGGTCGATGCGCTGCTCGAGGAACTGGNCGCGGAACTGTCGCTGCTGGCCCGCACCGACCCGGACAGCGTGGACACCACGCTGCTGGTGCATCCGCGCGTGCTGACCGATTTCCTGGACTACAACGATTTCCTNGATCGCGCCGAAGGCACGGTCGCGGCGCTNGGGCTGGAAGGCGAGTTGCAGGTCGCGAGCTTCCATCCGCAGTACCAGTTCGCNGGNACCTATCCNGACGAGATGGGCAACTTCACCAACCGCTCGCCGTATCCGACGTTGCACCTGCTGCGCGAGGCGAGCATCGACCGNGCGGTGGCGGCATTTCCGGATCCGGATGTGATCGTGGAGCGGAACATCGCGACGCTGGAGAAGTTGGGGCCCGAGGGCTGGGACGACCTCATGCGCTGAACGCGATCAGCGACCCAGTGCCGGCTCGATCAACGCCCGCGCATGCACCAGCGAATCGACGATGCGATGCCCCANNGCGCGCACGGCATCGTCGGGAATCACCAGGTCCGGCACCTGGATCGGCGTCATCCCCGCCGCCAATGCCGCGCGAACGCCGGGCACGGAATCCTCCAGCACGACGCAACGCGAGGGCGCGACATTCAGGCGCCGCGCGGCTAGCAGGTAGATATCAGGCGCAGGCTTCGTGTGCTGCACCTCGTTGCCGGCCACCACTTCATGGAAGTGCGGCAGCAGCCCGGTACTGGTGAGCTTCTGCAAGGCGCGCTCGCGGCGCGTCGAGGTGACCACCGCGCGCGGAATGCCGCGTTCCTCCAGCAGCGCGAGCAGTTCAAGTACGCCCGTCTTCAACGGCAGGCCCGCTTCGACATGCGCGTCGTAGCGAACCTGCAAGCCATGCAGCAGCGCCCGCAGCGTTTCTTCATCGGGGAACCGCTGGCGGAGAAGCTCCTGGCAGGCGCGATCGGACAACCCGACGAACGACAGCCACAACGCATCCTCGACTTCAAGGCCGAGTTCCTGCGACGCCTCGCGCCAGCATTGCAGCAGTGCGCGTTCGCTTTCGATCATCAACCCGTCCATGTCGAACAGCACCGCGACGGGCGTGAATCCCAGGCTCATGCGTTGCCTCCGAACAACGTTTCAAGATCGGCCGCATCGAGCAGACGCCACTGCCCGGCAGGCAGGTCGNCCAGCGACAAGCCGCCGATGCGGCTGCGATGCAGCGCGTCCACGTGGTTCCCGACCGCGGCGAACATGCGCCGCACCTGGTGGTATCTGCCTTCGGTCAACGTGAGCGATGCGTGGCGCGCATCGTGCACGTCGAGCGCGGCAGGCGCGAGCGGCGTGTTTTCCGCTTCGAGCATCAGCGTGCCGCTGGCGAATACCTCGCCCTCATCGCCGCGCAGGTCCTGCGCGAGCGTGGCGTCGTACACCTTCGCCAGCTTCGCTTTCGGAGAGACGATGCGGTGCAGCAGCGCGCCGTCGTCGGTCATCAGCAACATGCCGCTGGTGTCGCGATCCAGGCGCCCCACGCTGGACAGCAGCGGCGAACGCGCGCGGAAGCGCAGCGGCAACAGGTCGTAGATGACGCGGCCCGGATCCTTTGTGGAACAGGTGTAACCGATGGGCTTGTGCAGCATCAGCGTCATGCCGGCCGGGGGATCCAGCGGTTCGCCGTCGATGCGGACGGCGTCGTGGCCGACCTTGTCGTCGGCGTAGAGCACCTCGCCCTGCGGATCGGTGATGCGGCCTTCGCGGAACATCGCCGCGACGTCCTTGCGGCTGCCGTAGCCGAGATTGGCGATGAGTTTGACCAGCTTCATTCAGTANNTCCCTGTTACGAACGCACGGCTTCCACGACCTTGAACCCGCCTTCCTGCGCGACGGTGCGAACGCGACCGAAATGCAGGTCGAGTTCGGCTTCGTACGGCAGATGGCGGTTCGCCACCAGCCACAGGCGTCCGCCGGGCTTCAGCGCCTGTGCGGCAACGGCGATGAAACGCCGGCCGATATCCGGGCGATCCCCGCGTCCCTGCGCATGAAATGGTGGATTGCACACGATGGCATCGAAGCGCTCGTCGATGCCGCGCGTGACATCGTGCCAATGGAACTTCAGAGCGACGCGCCCGGCGAACGGCGCGAGATTCAGGCGCGCCAGATCGAGCGCTCGACGCTCGGCTTCGTACAGGTCCACGGCGCGTATGCCGGGGCAACGCGTCAGCAGTTCCGTCGAGAGATAGCCGTAGCCCGCGCCCAGATCGGCGGCATGGCCGCTCAGATCCGTCGGCAGGTGTTCGACCAGCAGGCGCGAGGCGGCATCGATGCGATCCCACGCGAACACGCCCGGGCGGCTGGTGAAACGACCTTCGGCGATCGGCCGCGGCGCGTCGGCCTTCGCCCATTGCGCGGCGAGCGCGGCATCGGCTGGGCCGTCGAGCGGCGCCGTCCAGAACACGCGGCACTTGTTCTTCGACAGGCTCGACACCGGCCCCGCTATGCGCGCCAGGTCCGCTTCGCCGGACTTCGCGCCTTCGTTATTGGGGATGCATGCGACGACGCGACCGCCCGGTGCGCACTGCGTGAGGGCGCGTGCGAACAACGCGCGCGCCTCGTCGCGCTGGCGCGGCGGCAGCAGCAGCACGAGCGGGAAGCGCGAGGACTCGTCCTCGTCGGCCAACGGCAGGCCGGAGCGCTCCAGCGCCTCGGCGGCGGGGCGGAAACTCTGTTCGCAACGCAGGCCCGCCCAGGCGCGCTGATGCAGCGGCCAGCCGTCGCGCGCGCGCAGGAACAGCCCGCCTCCGGACGACGGCCACGAAAGGGGCCCGTCGATGAACGGCAGGAACAGGGTTTCCAGTGCGTCGTCGCCACTTTCGGCGCGCATGGGCAGATCCGGGGGTGCGAGGAAGGTGACAGTCGTCAATTCTACCTGTGCGCGATCGGGCATCCCGTTGCGACTTCATGCCGCTTCAACGCCGCGCAGGCCAACATCGCCCGAAAGCCCAAAGGGAGAATCGCGATGCGCGCCCTCTTCGTCGGCGGAATGGTCGACAACAGCGAACTGGACATGGACGGCGCCGAGCCGCCGCTGCATTACCCCGAGAACACCGGCGGCGGCCGCCCGCGCTACCGCCTGCACCAGATCGGGGTACGCGACGGCGAGATCGCCTATGCCGTCTACGGCGCGCCGGAACTGGCGACGGACGAGGTGGACCGCGTGATCGAGGAGCGCGATTACGCGCGACGGTTCAGTGCACGGCCGCAGACGGTGATGCAGTAGCGGCTTCTACTCCTCCCCCTGCTCGCAGGGGGAGGTTGGGAGGGGGTACGAGGCGCGAAGCGCCGAGCCAGAAACGCGCAACGCTCCGTCACGCGAACCGCGCCGTGCACGTCACCCCTCCCAACCCTACGGCCATCGGGCATAGCCCGATGGCGTTCGTCGGGACGCGCGCCAGTGGCGCGCAAACGTCCCTCCTCACCCTGCAAGCAGGGGAGGGAGTTATCCCTGCAACTCCCGCAACGTCACCGACGGCGGCGCATCCAGCACGCGCCTGGTGGCGAACATGCCCGCCAGCAATGCCGCGAGCACCCCCGCGACCGCGCCGACCGCCGCCATGCGCCAGTCCGCTTCCCACGGCAGGTCGAACACCTGCGTGGCGACCACGCCCGCGAGCAAAGACGCCGCGATCGCCGCGGTGAGCCCGGACAACAAACCGATCGCCATGAACTCCGACGCCTGCGCCAGCCGCAACTGACGGCGGCTGCCGCCGATGGCCCGCATCACCCCGCCTTCGAGCAGGCGCTCGTCCTGGCTCGCGCTCACCGCCGCCATCAGCACCAGCACGCCGGCGACGAGCGAGAAGTAGAAAACCACTTCCACCACCGTCGACACCTGGTCCGCGGTGCTGCGCACCTGCTTGAGCACCGCGTCGATGTCGATGACCGACAGGTTCGGGAATCGCTCGACCAGGTCGGCGGTGAAGCGGGTGCGCTGCGGCGGCACGCTCACCGCGGTGATATGGCTGGCGGGAAAGCCTTCCATCGAGCCGGGGGATGCGATCACGAAGAAATTCGGCCGGAAACTCTCCCACTCCACGCTGCGCAGGCTGGTGATGGTCGCCTCGAAGGGCTGGCCGGCGATGTCGAACGCGATGCGGTCGCCGATCTTCCAGCCCAGCCGCCCGGCGAACTCCTCCTCGACGGAGACTTCCGGCCTGGCGGGCTTGCCCGTCCAGAATTTTCCTTCCGTGATGCGGTTGTCGTCGCGCAGGTGATCGGCGACGGACAGGTTGAACTCTCGTTCGGCCAGCCGCTGCGCGCGTTCGCCCTGCCCTTCGTAGTCCTTGCCGGTGACGGCCTTGCCGTTGTACGCGGTGAGTCGGCCGCGGATCATCGGATACAGCGTCGGCTCGGCCACGCCCTGTTCGGCGATGAACGCACGCACCGCGTCGACNTGGTCGTCCTGCACGTTGACGATGAAGCGGTTCGGCGCATCGCTTGCGAGCGCGAGCTGCCAGCGATCCAGCAGGTCGGTGCGCACGAAGGTCAACAGCAGCAGCGCCATCAGGCCCAGGCCGAGCGCCGACACCTGCGCGATGCTCGTTCCGGCGCGACGGCTCACGTTCGCAAGCCCATAGCGAAGGCTCCCGCGCAGGCGCGAACGCACGCGGCGCACGACCAGGATCAACGCCCACGCCAGCAGGGCGAGCACCAGCAGCGTCGCGGCNATGCCGGCGAGCATCGACAGNCCCAGCGCCGCCGATCCCGCCTTCCACCACAGCAGCGCGGCGAGCCCGACGAAACCGGCGATACCGACCAGCCACGCGCTGGGTTCGGTCGGNTCCAGGTCGCGACGCAGCACGCGCAGCGCCGGCACACGACGCAGCGCCAGCACGGGCGGCGCGCCGAACGCCATCAGGACCACAAGACCAACGCCATAACCCTGCAGCGCAGGCATCAAACCCGCGGGCGGNATCGACANCTTNAGCGCCTGCGCGAGCCAGCCGCCGATGGCCCATTGCAGCGCGAACGCGAGCAATACGCCGATGGTGCTCGCGATGACGCCGAGCATCAGCAGTTCGCCGACCTGGATGCCGACCAGCGTGCGCTGGCTCGCACCGAGGCAACGCATCACCGCGGTACCGGAAAGATGCCGCGCACTGTGGCGACGCGCGGCCATCGCGACCGCGACGGCGGCCAGCACGACCGACACCAGCGCGGCGAGTCCGAGGAAACGGCCGGCGCGATCAAGCGCCGAACGGATTTCCGGCCGCGCATCGGCGATGGTTTCCAGTCGCTGCCCGCGACCCAGCGCCGGCTTTGCTGTTTCGACGAACTGCTCCACCGCCGCCGCGGGGCCCGCGACGACGAGGCGATAGCGGATGCGGCTGCCTTCCTGCACCAGCCCGGTGGACGGCACGTCGGCGAGGTTGAGGAACACCTTCGGCGCGACGTTGAAGTAATCCAGCGCGGCATCGGGTTCCTGCACGACCAGCGCCGCGAGGCGGAAATGCGCGTCGCCCAGCGCGATCTCGTCGCCGGGTTTCGCGCCGAGCGTATCGGCACCGGCGCGGCTCATCCAGATCGTGCCGCGCGCGGGCACGCCGCCGGCGTCGCGTTCGACGCCGTCGGGACCGTTGATGCGGAACGCGCCACGCAGCGGGAAGCCTTCGCCGAGCGCGCGCAGGTCGCCCAGCTGCAGGCGCTCGCCGACACGGACCATCGTCTGCAGTTCGATCGTTTCGGTGCGTTGCAGCTGCGATGCGTTGGCTGCATCGCGGACGACGCCTTCGATGGGCGCATCGGCACGCACCACCGCATCGCCGCCCAGAAGGCGGTTCGCCTCGATCGCCAGCGCACGTTCGGCGCGATCGGTAACGAAGCCGACCGCGGTGACCGCGAGCACCGCAAGCACCAGCGCGGCGATCAGGATGCGTACGTCGCCGGCCACGAGATCGCGGCGCAGCTGCCGCCACGCAAGGCCGAAAACGCTGCCGCGCGCTCCGCTCACGAAGTCACCAGCCGGCCGCTGTCCAGGCGCAGCAAACGGCCACAGCGCGAGGCGAGGTGTTCGTCGTGAGTGACCAGCACCAGCGTCGTGCCGGCGTGCGCATTGAGTTCGAACAGCAGTTCGATGATCGCCTGGCCGGTGTGCGTGTCGAGGTTGCCGGTGGGCTCGTCGGCGAACAACAACGAGGGCTGCGTGACGAACGCGCGTGCGAGCGCGACACGCTGCTGTTCGCCGCCGGACAGCTGGCGCGGATAGTGGTCCAGGCGCTGGCCGAGGCCGACCTTTTCGAGAATCGAGCGAGCGGGCGCGTCGACGTCGCGATCGCCGCGCAATTCCAGCGGCAGCATCACGTTCTCCAGCGCCGTCAGCGAGGGCAGCAGCTGGAAGTTCTGGAACACGAAGCCGACCTTCTCGCCGCGCACGCTGGCGCGTCCGTCTTCATCCAGCGTCGATAGCGCCTCGCCATCGAGCACCACGCGCCCGCTGCTGGGCGTATCCAGGCCCGCCAGCAGCGACAGCAGCGTGCTCTTGCCCGAACCCGACGCGCCGACTATCGCCACCGTGTCGCCGGGCGCGATGTCGAAGCCGACATCGTCCAGGATGACCAGCTCGCCCGACGGCAGCATCACGCGCTTGCCCAGCGCGCTGACCTGAAGCGCCGCTTGAGTCCGTGTACGCGGTGCGATGGAATCTGCCATGTTCGTCCTTATGCTCTGATCGTTCATCGGGCATCACTATTGGGAGCGCGGATTAAATGTTCTTTAAGACCGGTTTCTTCACGAAAACCCATCCCCGCGGCGGGGTTTCGACCATTCACGGATATGCGGCGCCGTCGCGTCGCATGCAATGTGCCATTGGCTGGGTCGCGGCGATGTCGCTGATGCTGGCCGTTGCCTTCCCCGCACTCGCCCAGACGGCCGCNAGGGCGGCGCCGGCAGCGCAACCGGCGCGCACGGTGCTGGTGATGGGCGACTCGCTCTCCGCCGGTTACGGGCTGGCCGCGTCGCAGGGCTGGGTTTCGCTGACCGCGGAGCGCGTCGCGAAGACGAAGCCCGGCTGGCGCGTGGTGAATGCGAGCATCAGCGGCGAGACCACGGCCGGCGGTGCGTCGCGCATCGATGGCGAACTCAAGCGCAACAAGCCGGCGGTGGTGGTCATCGAGCTCGGCGCGAACGATGGACTGCGGGGCCTGCCGCTGGCGCAATCGCGTGCGAACCTGGACCGCATGATCACCGCATCGAAGAAGTCCGGTGCGAAGGTTCTGTTGATCGGCATGCGCATGCCGCCCAACCTCGGCCGCGAGTACACGCAGGGTTTCAGCGACAACTTCNCGGCNCTGGCGAAACAGCATGGCATCGCGTTCCTGCCGTTCCTGCTGGAGCCGATCGCGCTGGATCGCAACGCATTCCAGGACGACAACCTGCATCCGATCGCGAGCGCGCAACCGAAGCTGCGCGATCACGTCTGGACGCAACTCGCACCGCTGTTGCGTTGAATTCGTCCGTTCGAACCCGACGAACGGTATTGCATTCAATTTTTCGAACGCGTAACGTGCGCGCCCTTCGTTCCACACAAACTTATTCGATCTTCGTAACGTCATGAAATTCACCGCCCACATCGCAAAGCACATCGCACTGCAGCCGAATGGTTGCGGCGGATCCGTGCGCGCGCCGTGGCTGCGCGACGAAACGGACCGACACGACTGATCTTCCCTGCGGGAGATCGGTCACCCCGATCTCCCCGAGGCAACGCGAACGCCCTCGGGTTCACACCCGGGGGCGTTTTGTTTCCAGCGTTCGCAAAGGCAACAGTCGATCAGACACACACGATCACAACGCGATTGCATCGCGCATCCCGAAGCATCCGAAGCATTGCTGGTTTCGATGAGGGGAATGTCGTGAAGCGCATCAGCGCTGCGCCTGGATGCTTCGGCGCGGACGGCGGGCGGGTGCATTCGCAACGAATTGGCGTGCTGCGCCAATAGGGAACATCGCCGGACAGTTTCACAGCGGTGCAGGCTCCAATGCCTGCCCGGTGCGCGCGGCCCTGCCGTCGCGTATGCCGTGGGCTGGAAATCGGTGCTCCACAACCGAAGCGGTAGCTCAGTCTGGTAGAGCAACGGCGCATGCCGTGGTCGCGGGTTCGAATCCCGTTCGTTTCTCCACTGGATAGCTCAGCTGGGTAGAGCATCAGGCTAATAACCTGACCGTCGCGGGTTCAAATCCCGCTCCAACAACGACCTGTTACGTCGTGACATCGGGACGAAAGTCCCTTCAACGGAAACACCCCTCGCGGTGTTCCGCCATGCATCGCGTCTCGTACGCGATGCGCAACGGAATCCGCAGCGGCGATCTCGCCGGGCCGCCACCCTCGGGCATGCGCGCGTGGCACTTCGGGTTCACCGCATGCGTTGTTGGCATGCGTCGGGGCTTCGAAGCCTTCGTCTGCGCATGTATCGAGCGCGATGTGCTCCGCGGTTTCGGTGTCGGGGGTGTTTCCAACTCCTTCGAAGGTCCTGCATGCGTCGACTCCTGACGCTGCAGGCCTGGATTCCGGCCTTCGCCGGGATGACGTGCAACGCGGCATCCGATCCCTCGCGCGCCAAGCGGATCGACACATCAGAGCCAACAACAAGGAGGACATTCCAATGTTCTGGACCAAGAGGGTCGTGATCGGCGACGGCGAGCGCGGCCTGGTGTATCGCAACCGTCAATTCGAAGGCGTCATCG
>Ga0055530_10000735_pt1 | contig 27312 bp, 29 predicted proteins | sample Araplavi_mTSA_r2_FD_55009 | JGI IMG/M metagenome (GOLD analysis project Ga0055530, IMG submission 55009) | Arabidopsis root microbial communities from North Carolina, USA - plate scrape MF_Cvi_mTSA_r2 | ecosystem: Host-associated > Plants > Roots > Endosphere | place: USA: North Carolina... | reverse complement strand
TACATCACTTGATCTTGCCTTCCTTGTAGATCACGTGCTTGCGAACGACGGGGTCGTACTTCTTGACCTCCATCTTGTTCGGCGTGTTCTTCTTGTTCTTGTCGGTGGTGTAGAAGTGGCCGGTGCCGGCCGAGGAGATCAGGCGGATCTTGTCGCGCTTGGAAGCCATGGGTCAGTTCTCCTCAGATCTTCTCGCCGCGAGCACGCAGGTCGGCGAGGACGGCATCGATGCCATTCTTGTCGATGGTGCGCAGAGCGGCACTGGAAACACGCAGCTTGATCCAACGGTTCTCCGAAGCGACCCAGAAGCGGCGCTCGTGGAGGTTCGGAAGAAAGCGGCGGCGGGTCTTGTTCATTGCATGCGAGACGTTGTTGCCAGTCGTCGTTCGCTTGCCGGTTACTTGGCAAATACGGGCCATTACGCACCTCGAAAGGTATTAGGGTGTCGCCCTTGGCCAGGGCGGCGGCGGCCCCTCCGCGTCCGGACCTCCGGCAGCGGTGCACGATACGGGTAGTGAAGACCTGGCTGCCGGCGGCGGGGCGGAATCGTGCTTCCGGGTCCCGCCCGGTCGTGGCCCAAAGGGCAGACCGGACGCAGCGAGCCGCGCATTATGCAGGCAAATCCCGCCCCGGGCAAGCACTTATCCACAGGCGGCCGCNAGGGGGCGCCCGATCAGCCGGTACCGCCTCAGTAGATCTCGTCGATCTGCTGGACCTTGCCGTCCTTCAGGGTGACCAGCAGGGTTTTGCCGTCCATCCGGTACTCCCAGCGTTCGCCGATCCGGGCGCCCTCGTCGTTCTCGATGGGCTCCTTGTGCAGGGCCGGCCCGGCGAGTTCGAGCAGCTTGCCGACGCCTTCCCCCACGACCAGTACGCGACTGCCGAAGGCGTAGGACTCGGCAGCCTGGCCGGCACCGCTGGCCAGCATCAGGGCGAACAGGGACGAGCCGACGATGGTGCGGTGCATGTGCATGACACGACTCCTTGTGCGTGACGGGATCCCGGTTGCCAACGCCGGCCAGGGGCCGACGTTGACGCCGGCCGGACTCAGTTTGCCATCGCCGTGGGCGTCGCCGACTTCGCGATGAACGCCCGGACCTGCTGCTCCAGCACTGGCAGCGGAACCGAGCCCTCGCTCAGCAGTGCGTCGTGGAAGGCCTTCACGTCGAACTTCGGTCCCAGCGCCTTCTCGGCTTCCTCGCGCAGGCGGACGATGGTGATCTCGCCCAGCTTGTAGCTCAGCGCCTGCGCCGGCCAGGAGATGTAGCGGTCGACCTCGGTCGTGACCTCATGCTCGCTCAGCGCGGTGCGGTCGCGCAGGTAGGCGATGGCCTGGTCGCGCGTCCAGCCCTTGTGGTGCACGCCGGTGTCGATGACCAGGCGGCAGGCGCGCCACATCTCGTAGGTCAGGCGGCCGAAATCCTCGTACGGCGTCTGGTAGATGCCCATCTCCACGCCGAGCTTCTCGCTGTACAGGCCCCAGCCCTCGCCGTAAGCGGAGATGTAGGTCTCGCGACGGAACGCCGGCAGCTCGCCCTGTTCCTTCGCCAGCGAACCCTGCAGCGCATGGCCCGGTGCCGACTCGTGCAGCGTCAGCGCCGGCAGGTTGTAGAGCGGGCGCGAGGGCAGGTCGTAGGTGTTCACCCAGTACGTGCCCGCGCCGCCACGACCGCTGGTCCAGAACGGCGCGATGTCCGGCGGCACCGGCACGATGGTGAAGCGCCCACGCGGCAAGGTGCCGATGAACTTGCCCACTTCGCCGTCCACGCGCTTGGAAATCCACGCGGCGCGGTCGAGCAGCTCCTGCGGCGTCTTCGCATAGAACTGCGGGTCGGTGCGCAGGAACTTCAGGAAGTCCGCGAAGCTGCCCTTGAAGCCGACCTGCTGGATGATCGCGTCCATTTCCGCCTGGATGCGCGCCACTTCCTTCAGGCCGATCTGGTGGATCTCCTCAGGACTCAGGTCCAGCGTGGTGTATTCGCGGATCTGCTGGCGATAGAACGCCTTGCCGTCGGGCATCTGCTCGGCACCGAGCGTCTTGCGCGCCTTCGGCACGTAGTCGTTGCGGAAGAACGTCAGCAGGTTCGCGTAGGCCGGAATCACGCGGTCACGGATCGCCGCGGCACCGGCCTCGCGCAGGCGCGCCTGTTCGGCGGCCGGGATGGCGGCCGGCATCTTCTTGAAGGGCTCGTAGAAATTGGACTGTGTCGGGTCCTTCACGTCGGCGACGGAGGCGATCGACACGTCACGGCCGTCCAGCACCGCGCGCGGCACGCTGAAACCGCGCGCAAGGCCGGCGCGCATGTTCACGATGTTCTGGTCGAAGTAGCGTGGCACGTCGTTGAGGCGGCCGACGTAGGCCTCGTAGTCGGCGACGGTGCGCATCGGACGGCGCGTCATGAAACCGAGGTTCGACCAGAACGAGGAGTCCGAATTGAACGGCATCTCGTACGAACGCAGGCGCACCTCGGCGGCGAGGTTCGCCACCTGGTCGCGGTAGACGGCGTAGTTNACCTGGTTCTGCGCGTCGAGCTGNGCGACGTCGATCGCNCCNAGCTGCTTGAGCACGTCGTCCCACACTTTCAGACGCGCCTTCTGGCTGGCGGCGTCGACGGAGGGCAGGTCATGGCGATCGCTGGAGCCGTCGTTGTCCTCGTCGGCGCTGCCGGTCTGCTCCTGGCGCCACTGCCATTCCTTGCTGTAGATGGCCTGGAAGCGGTCGTCGACGGGGCCCGCCATCGCGGCGGACGAGACAAGGGCGAGGTGCGCCGACAGCGCGGCGGCGAGAAGCAGTCGTTTCACGGTATCCCCAGGACTATCGAACCGGCCGATCATCGCATCCCGCGGACGGCCTGCGCGTGGGCCGGTGGGCACGGAATCTGGCGGTTCGTCGGGGATTTCGAAGGGGGTGGGGCGGCGCGGAGGGCAGCGGCCGGTTCATGGGGGCGTCCCGGCCCCAGCCCCGTCACTCCAGCGAAAGCTGGAACCCATCTTGCTCTTCGCCGCGCCGCGCCGCTGAAACCCAAGATCAAAATGGGTTCCGGCTTTCGCTGGAATGACGGTGGCGTGGTGTGCGCTGGCGCTGGAGTGCCCGCGCGGTGCGGGCCCGGGTCCCGGCCTTCGCCGGGATGACGATCCTTTTAAGCGGTATCGCCGAAGTCGAATCGTCGAGCGCTGATCGCTTGCCGCTTTCCGAACCCCGAACCCCGAACCCCGAACCCCGAACCCCGAACCTCAATGCGAAGCCCGATCCCGCTTCCACCCGCGATGCCGGATGTCCAGGTACAGGCTGTACGCCGCCGTGAACGCCGGGAACAGGTTCTGGATCACGCCCACCGAGTCCTGCTTCTGCGAGAACACGAAGTACGCCAGCGTCATCGCGCTGCCGACCAGNCTCATGTACCAGAACAGACGCGGGATCACCGGCCGGCCGTACTTTCGNGAGGCGANGAACTGCACCAGCCAGCGGCCGCCGAACATCAGCGCGCCCGTCAGGCCGATGATCTTCCACGGCGACATGTGCAGCCCGGTCCATTCGAGCCAGGCAATCGGGTGATTCATGAAGTCGGTTTCCACGGCGACTCCTCTCAGACTTCTTCGGTGCGCGTGACCTTTCCGCGGCGGATCAGCCATGCCACGCCGCGCAGGTCGGCGATGCCCACCAGCGCGCGGTTGAGGTTGTTGTACTTGGATACACCGGTCGAACGCGCGCGATGGTTCACCGGCACGCTCACCGTCTTGAAACCCGCGCGCTGCATCAGCGCCGGCAGGTAGCGGTGCATGTGGTTGAAGTGCGGAAGTTCGAGGAACGCCGCGCGTTCGAACAGNTTGATGCCGCAGCCGGTNTCGGGCGTGTCGTCGCGCAGCATGCGCGCGCGGATCGCATTCGCCCACTTCGAGGCCCAGCGCTTGGAACCGCTGTCCTGCCGGTTCACGCGCCAGCCCGCGAACATCTTCACGTCGCCGGCGGAACCGGCGCGCATCGCGACGAGCTTCGGGATNTCGGCAGGGTCGTTCTGCCCGTCGCCGTCGAGCGTGGCGATCCACTCGCCGCGCGCGGCTTTCACGCCGTTGCGGATCGCGGTGCTCTGGCCGCTCTGCGTGACGTGNNGGATCACGCGCAGNTCNGGNACGTCGGCCTTCAGTGCCTGAAGCACCGCGAGCGTGTCGTCGCGCGAGTTGTCGTCGATGTAGACGATCTCGAAATCGCCGCCGTCGCGCGGCTCGCGGCCGCGCAGCGCAGTGACGATTTCGTGCACCAGCGGCGCGACGTTGTCGCGCTCGTTGAACACCGGTACGACGACCGAAAGGTGCGGGGACGTGCTCATGGCGTCATGCGTTCTCGCCGAAGTAGTCGCGGCACCACGCCACGACCTGGGGCAAACCGGTTTCGATGGAGGTCGCCGGCTCGAAGCCGAACGCATCGTGCGCACGCTGCGTGTCGGCCATCGTTTCGATCATGTCGCCGGGCTGCATCGGCTTGTACACCTTCTGGGCCGGCTGTCCGGCGGCTTCTTCGATGACCGCGATGAANCGTTCGAGTTCCACCGGCGTGTGGTTGCCGAGGTTGAACACCCGGTGCGGCACCTCACCTTCCGGCGGATGATCCAGCGCGCCGAGCACGCCTGCAACGATGTCGTCGACGAAGGTGAAATCGCGCCGCATCCTGCCGTGGTTGAACACGTCGATCGGGCGACCGGCCAGCACCGCGCGCGAGAACAGCAGCGGCGCCATGTCCGGGCGGCCCCACGGGCCGTATACGGTGAAGAAACGCAAACCCGTCGAACGCAGGCCATAGAGGTGCGCGTAGGTGTGGGCCATCAGCTCGTTCGCTGCCTTGGTCGCGGCGTAGAGCGAACGCGGCTGGTCGATGCGCTGGTCCTCCGAGAACGGTGGCGTCGCCGAATCGCCGTACACCGACGAAGAACTCGCATACGCCAGGTGCTGCACGCCGCGATGGCGGCACAGCTCGAGCATGTTCACGAAGCCGACGAGGTTGCTGTCGACGTAGGCGTGCGGGTTGGTGAGCGAGTAGCGCACGCCGGCCTGCGCGGCCAGGTGGATCACGTGCGTCGGCGCGATCTCGTCGAACAGCGCGGCCAGGCCCTCACGGTCCGTCAGGTCGAGCGCGCGGATGTCCACGTCCGGGCAGAGCGCGGCGACGCGGTCGCGCTTGAGCTGCGGATCGTAGTAGTCGTTGAAGTTGTCCAGCCCGACGACGCGGGCGCCTCGCGCCTTCAATGCGCGGCAGGTATAGGCGCCGATGAAGCCGGCCGCGCCGGTGACGAGGATGGTGCCGGGGGAGGTGTCAGCCATCGGAACTCGTGTGGTTGGGGGATCAATCGGGTTCGGTCTGGAAATCGAAACCCAGTGTCAGTTTGAGGTCGGCCAGTCCGGCGCCGAGCGAGGGATCCAGTTCGAATCCGAATCCGCTCTCGCCGCTCAGGCCGATCGACAATCCGCAGCGGCCACCGCGGATGTAGAACGTGTGCAACGCATCGCGGTGCATCGCCAGTCGCTGCTGGATGCCACGCAGGAAGTCCTGCAGATCTTCATCCGACCAGTTTCGCGATCCATGTGTCAGATTCGTGTAGGCGTAGCTTTCGCGATACACGCCGTACAGTGGAATGCCGGCCGGTGAGGTCCGGCGGTCGCCGGCGCGCCAGCTGCGTTCCGGCCGCAGGCCCAGCTGGTCGAACAGCGGCTGGAGATCGTCGCGCGGATGCAGGGCGCGCAGCGACACCTTGTAGCGGTACGGATTCATGCCGGCCGCTCCGATGCTTACTCTGTAACGGTGCCGCGCAGTTTTTCCAGCACGCCGTCGAGCGAATCCAGGTCGGTGTAGTGGATCACCAGACGACCCTTGCCGCCGCGGCCGTGCAGCACGTTGACCTTGGTGTTGAGCGACTCCGACAGCTCGCGCTCCAGCGCGACGATGTCCGCCTGCGGCTTGGCCTTGGCGGCCTTGGGCTTGGCGGAGGAGCTGGTCGGGATCTGTCCCGCGGCCAGCTGCTGCACGCGATGTTCGACTTCGCGCACCGACCAGCCGTGCTCGGCGGCCTGCCGTGCCAGCGCGATCGCGGCCTGCGGCGTCAGCGCGAGCAGGGCGCGGGCGTGGCCCATTTCCAGCGCGTGCGTTTCCAGCAGCACGCGGATTTCCGGCGGCAGTTCCAGCAGGCGCAGCAGATTGGACACGGCGGCGCGCGAACGGCCGACGGCCTCGGCGGCCTGCGCGTGCGTCAGGTCGAACTCGTCGATGAGCCGCTGCAGCGCGTTGGCTTCTTCCAGCGGATTGAGGTCTTCGCGCTGGATGTTCTCGATCAGCGCCATCGCCACGACGGTGCGATCGTCGACTTCGCGGATGACGACCGGGATTTCGGTCAGGCCCGCGAGTTGCGAAGCGCGCCAGCGACGTTCGCCGGCGATGATCTCGTAACGCTTGCCGCCCAGGTCGCGCACGACGATGGGCTGGATCACGCCCTGCGCCTTGATCGAGCCGGCCAGCTCTTCCAGTTTTTCCTGGTCCCAGTGCTTGCGCGGCTGGTATTTGCCGGGCGTCAGCGCGTCCACCGGCAGATGACGCAGCACGTCGCCTTCGACCGCTTCCAGGACCGGCGCCTCGGCCGCCGCCTTCGGTCCCAGGAGGGCTTCCAGACCGCGGCCGAGGCCGCGCTTCTTGGCTACCGTCATGCCGTGGTCTCCTTCGCTTGCACAGCGCGCGCCTTGGCCTGGTCGCGCTCACGCTGGCGGCGCAGCACTTCGCCCGCCAGCCCCATGTAGGCGATGCCGCCGCGGCTGGCGCGGTCGTAGCCGACGATGCTCTGGCCGTGGCTGGGGGCCTCGGCCAGGCGCACGTTGCGCGGCACGATCGTGCGGAACACGCGGTCGCCGAAATGGTTGATCAGTTCCGCCGACACCGCATTGGCCAGGTTGTTGCGCACGTCGAACATGGTGCGCAGCACGCCCTCGACCTCGAGCTTCGGGTTGAGGTTGGCCTTCAGCGCCTCGATGGTGTCGATCAGTGCGCTGATACCTTCCAGCGCGTAGTACTCGCACTGCATCGGCACGACGATCGAATCGGCCGCCGTCAGCGCGTTGAGCGTGAGCAGCGACAGCGCCGGCGGGCAGTCGATCAGGATGAAGTCGTAGTTCTCGCGCAGTGGCGCCAGCGCGACCTTCAGGCGCTGCTCGCGGTCGGTTTCGCCCATCAGGGTGATNTCGGCCGCGGTCAGCTCGATGTTCGCCGGCAGCAGGTCGAAGTCTTCGGCGGTGCGCTTGANGATCGAACCCACCTCGGCCTCGCCCAGCAGGACGTCGCAGATCGTGGTGTCGATCTCGCGCTTGTCCAGGCCGCTGCCCATNGTCGCGTTGCCCTGCGGGTCCAGGTCGACCAGCAGCACGCGCTTGGGCGTCTTCGCCAGGGCTGCGGCCAGGTTGACGGCGGTGGTGGTCTTGCCGACTCCGCCTTTCTGGTTGGCGACGGCGATGATGCGGGCCATGCGGCTCGTCCTGGTCTGGGAAACGGAATGAGAGACCGGCGTGGGGCCGGACCGGAGATTATGCCCGGATGGAAAGGCGCGTGCCCCCTCGCCGTCAGCTGTATGGGCCACGCGGACNCGGACACCCNTNCGGGCTGCGCCGAATCAGGCACTTGCGGCACCNGGGGCAGACCGGCGGTCGACTNGCGTTTACGAAGTTGGGCGGCAGGTCACGCTCGCCGGATCGTGGCGCGCGTCGCTCCCGGGCGTCACTGGCGCGAAATCACCACCATGTGGCGTTCGGCATCGAGCCCCGGCACGCGCAGCGGCGTGGAGGCTTCCACCGTCCAGCCTGGCGGCAGCGCGGCGATCTCGTCGGCGGGGTGCACGCCCTTCATCGCCAGCAGGCGGCCGTCGGGTTTGAGCAGGTGGCCGCCCAGCTCCAGGATCAGCGGCAGCGTCGCAAGCGCACGCGCGGTGATCGCGTCGTATGCGCCGGGCTCGTCCACCGCCTCGATGCGCGATTCGGCGACGCGGGCGTCGGGCAGGCCGAGCTGGCGGATCGCTTCGCGCATGAAGCGCGCCTTCTTGCCGTTGCTCTCCACCAGCGTGACCTTCAGGCCCGGCTTGACGATGGACAGCGGAATGCCCGGCAGTCCCGGGCCGGTGCCGAGGTCGGCGAGCATGCCGCCGCGCGCGGCNAGTTCGTCCACGAACGGGTGCATCGCCAGCGAATCGAGCAGGTGCTTGACCACCATCTCGTGCGGATCGCGCACGGCGGTGAGGTTGTAGGTCTTGTTCCAGCGCACCAGCAGCGCGAGGTAGTCCAGCAGCTTCGGCGCGACGGCGGCCGGGTCCAGGCCGAGCGCGGTGAGGCCGTCGTCGAGCGTGCGACGCAGCGCGGCGTCGAAGGGGGCGAGGGTGTTCATGCGGCGCGCAGTATCGCCGATGTGGGCGACCGCTTCAGGCCGTCCGCCACGCCAGCGCGCCCAGGTACTCCGGCGCCGGCCGCAATTCCCGCAGCGACCAGTCTTCGGCCCGGCCGAGTTCCGGATCGCATTCGACCAGCCGCAATCCGTCCGGGCTCTCGGCGAACCGCAACCGGTGCAGGCCGAAGGAAATGCCGTGGCCGTGCGCCTTCAGCACCGCTTCCTTGGCGCACCACAGCCGCAGGAAGCCGTGGTCGCGCACCGCCGCGGACGGCGCGGCGTGCAGCCAGGCCAGCTCGGGCGCGGTGAAGAAGCGCTGNGCGAGGTCGAGCGCCCGTCCGCGCGGACGCACGCGTTCCAGGTCNATGCCGATCCGCACGTCGCGGCCCAGCGCGACCAGCAGCCCGTCGCCGCTATGGCTCCAGTTGCAGTCCCAGTCGCCGAANGGACCGCCCAGCCGGGGCCGCCCGCGGCTGTCGCGGGACAGCGGCAGGGCGTCGATGTCGGTCCCCAGTTCGGTCGCCAGCCACCGTCGCGCCAGNGGCTCGGCCGGCTCNCGNGGCGCGTGCGGCTGCCAGGCCCAGCGCACCGGGNCCGCGTCGGCGGTTGGGGAATGGGACAGGGACATGAACCTGGCGAGTGGGAGCCACGACGGCCGCCAGCGTAAAGTAAGGGCAGGGGAAGCGGCGTCGCCGCGGGAATACGTGCCATCCATGTCTGCGGTCGTCGAAGAATCCAGTCCTGTTCCGTCCTTGCCCGTGCCCCTCATGCACGGCACGGGCGCGCTCGCCATCGCGTTCGATGAAGGCAACCACGAGATCGACCGCGCGACCTTCGCCCGCCACGTGCGCGCGCTGGCCGCGACGCTGCCCGCCGCGCGCTTCGCGTTGAACCTGTGCGAGGACCGCTACCGCTACCTCGTCGCCTTCTGCGCTGCCGCCGTGCGCGGGCAGACCACGTTGATGCCGCCTTCGCGCGCGCCGGGCGTGGTCGAGCAGGTGCTCGCGCAGCATCCCGACGGTTATTGCCTCACCGACGTGGACCTCTCGCCCGTGCCGCCGCATTGCGTGCGGATTCCGGAAGTCCTGGACGAACTGGACGGCGAACCGCTCCACGTCGATGCGAACGCCCGCGTCGCGATCGGCTTCACGTCCGGCAGCACGGGCCAGCCGCGCGCCTACGGCAAGACGTGGGTCAGCTTCCGCACCAGCACCGCGCAGAACCTCGCCGCGCTGGACGGCCTGCTGCGCGAGGACCTCACCCATGTCATCGCCACCGTGCCGCCGCAGCACATGTACGGCATGGAGATGTCGGTGCTGATGCCGCTGCTGGGGCCGNTCGCCGTGCATGCCGCGCGGCCGCTGTTCCCCGCNGACGTGGCGCGCGCGCTACACGATTCGCCGACGCCGCCGCTGCTCATCACCACGCCCGTGCATCTGCGCGCGCTGGTCGCNTCCGAACTGCCGTTGCCGCCGCTGGCGGGGATCGTGTCGGCGACCGCGCCGATGCCGCCGGAACTGGCAGCGCAGGCCGAAGCGCGCTTCGGTTGTGAAGTCCGCGAGGTCTTCGGCTCCACCGAAACCTGCGTCTTCGCCCGCCGCCGCACCGCGCGCGACGATGCGTGGACGCCGTTGCCCGGCGTGCGCCTGGCGCCGCAGCCCGACGGCACCGCCGTGCATGCGGCGCACCTGGCCGAGCCGATCGTGCTCGCCGATCTGATGGAAGTGCACGCCGACGGTCGCTTCGAATTGCGCGGCCGCAATGCCGACCTGCTCGATATCGCCGGCAAACGCGCCTCGCTGGGCGATCTCACGCGCAAGCTGCTCGCCGTGCCGGGCGTCGAAGATGGCGTGGTGTTCCAGCTCGATGCCGAAGACGCGATCGGCGTCCGCCGCATCGCCGCACTCGTGGTCGCGCCGTCGCTGGACGAACACGACATCCTTCACGCGCTGCGCCAGCAGCTGGATCCGGTGTTCCTGCCGCGACCCCTGCGCCGCGTGGCCGCGCTGCCGCGCAACGAGACCGGCAAGCTGCCGCGCAATGCGCTGGAGGCGTTGTTGCATGCGCATGAGCGCGCGGAACCGGTAATGCCGTGACAGCCTGGATCCCGGCCTTCGCCGGGATGACGGTGTGAGCGGGATGACGCGCCAGGCCGTGTGAAGCTTCAAGCGGCGTGACGTCGTGGAAACAACGACGTCGGGGTGCGACGCGCGCCTATCCCAACTCCACCCACGCCGGTGCATGATCGCTCGGCCGATCCCACGTACGCGGTTCGCGATCGATCCCCGATGCCACCGCGTGCGGACGCAGCGCTTCCGACACCAGCGTCAGGTCGATGCGAAGCCCGAGGTTGCGGCGGAAACCGCCCTGCCGGTAATCCCACCAGCTGAACTGGCTTTCCTCGGGATTGAGCGCGCGATACGAATCGTGCAGTCCCAGCGAATACAGGCGCTGCAGCGCATCGCGTTCGGCGCGCGAAGTGAGGATGTGGCTGTCGTTCCACACCGCCGGATCGTGCACGTCGCGATCGTCCGGCGCGATGTTGAAATCACCCAGGACAATCATGCGCGGATGCGTCACCAGTTCCTGCGCCAGCCAGTCGTGCACGGCTTCGAGCCAGCGCAACTTGTAGGCGTACTTGTCGGTGCCCACGTCCTGTCCGTTCACCACGTACAGGTTGACGATGCGAAGGTCGCCGACGGTCGCGGCCAAGACGCGCTTCTGTTCGTCCTCGAAGCCCGGCACGCCGATCTGCACGTCCACCGCGCGCTCGCGCGACAGCACGGCCACGCCGTTGTAGGTCTTCTGCCCGGCGAAGACGCTGCGATAGCCCATCGCGATCAGCGGGTCGTCCGGGAACTTCGCGTCCTCCAGCTTGGTTTCCTGCAGCGCGACGATGTCCGGCGAGGACGTGGCGAGCCATTGCTCCAGGTGCGGCAGGCGCACGTTGAGCGAGTTGACGTTCCAGCTGGCGATTTTCATGCCGCGAAGTGTAGCGGCTATCGGCGACCGCTTCGGCAATGCCACCCGGCCGCGCCGCGCGGCATACTCGGCGTTCACTCCGAGCAAGCCGCCGCCATGCACTGGATCGACCTTCGCAGCGACACCGTCACCCAGCCCACCGACGCCATGCGCGAGGCGATGATGCGCGCGCCCGTCGGTGACGACGTGTACGGCGAGGATCCGACCGTCAATGCGCTGCAGGCGCGACTGGCCGATGAACTGGGCTTCGAGGCCGGCCTGTTCGTGCCCAGTGGCACGCAGTCCAACCTGATCGGCCTGATGGCGCATTGCCAGCGCGGCGACGAGTACATCGTCGGCATGGACGCGCACACCTACAAATACGAAGGCGGCGGCGCGGCGGTGCTGGGATCGATCCAGCCGCAGCCCATCGTGCACGCACCCGATGGCACGTTGCCGTTGGATGTCGTGGAGCGCGCGATCAAGCCGGTGGACCCGCATTTCGCGTACACGCGACTGTTGTGCCTGGAAAACACCTGGCACGGCCGTGCGCTGCCGCTGCAATACCTCGCCGATGCGCGCGCGCTGTGCGACCGCCGCGGCCTCGCGCTGCATCTGGACGGCGCCCGCATGTTCAACGCGGCCGTCGCGCTGGGCGTCGCGCCGCGCGAGATCACGAAGCACTTCGACAGCGTTTCTGTGTGTCTGTCGAAGGGGCTCGGCGCGCCGGTCGGCTCGGTGCTGCTTGGCACGCGTGCGCTGGTCGAATCGGCGAAGCGCTGGCGCAAGGTNGTCGGCGGTGGCATGCGCCAGGCTGGGCTGCTCGCGGCAGGCGCGTCCTATGCGCTGGATCATCACGTCGCTCGACTGGCCGACGACCACGCCCGCGCCGCGCGGCTGGCCGAAGGATTGCAGGGATTGTCCGGCGTGCAGGTCGTCGCGCAGCACACCAACATGGTATTCATCGACGTGCCGGTGGAACGGCACGGTGCATTGCGCCGCGCGCTGGACGACGCGCGCATCCGCGTGTCCATCGGCTACACGCCGGCGATCCGTCTCGTCACGCACCTGGACATCGGCGACGAGGACATCGCGCGCACGGTACAGGCGCTGCGCGAATTCGCTACGAACTGAACCAAAGCGCCCCTTCGCCGTGGACGACGAGGGGGCGCGTCATCGGCATCAGCGCGGCACGACCACCACCACGTACTGGACCGAAGAACCCGCGTACTGCGGCTGGTACCACGTGCTTCCGCACTGTTCGTACGCGATGCCGTTGACGACGACGGAAGCGCAGGACGGCGGCACCGAATGCACTATCGAGCCGATCGCTGCGGCCGTCACCGCGACGGTCGTCGTGACGGCGGCCGCGGTCGCGACGGGATGGTCGTAGTACCAGTTGTCGTGGTGGTCGCAGCAGCCGTGGTCGTCGACGTTGACGTTCACGTTCCGGTTGACGTTGATGTTGCGGTTCTCGACGCCACGGTTGTCGAAATTGCGGTTCACGCTGGTATTCGCGCCGCGCACGAACTGACCGCGAGCCTCGGCCGTCTGCACCGACAGCAGTCCGGCCGATGCGACCAGCGCAGGTAGAAGGATGGCGAAACGGTAACGGCTCACGGCGATTTCTCCTCGATTACGGCGACCTGCACCAGATCGATGCGCCGTGCGCCGGCGGGCGGCGTGAATGCAAACGTGGACGGCGCGGGAACGGCCGAGGTGTCCCACGTCAGTGTCGTGGCGTACTGCGGACGCGCCGGGTCCGTCGTCGTCGTGATGACGATCCGGCGCGGCACGGGCCGTGCGCCATCGGCGATCCACACCTGCCAGTCCGTTCCGCCCTGGCGGAACACGTACTGGTGCGTCGGCACGCCGCCAATGGTGGCCGGCCCGACCGCGACGGCGCTGCCCAGGGCGGACGTCGGCGCCTGCTTCGTGCCCCACAGGAACAGGTCGGCCAGCGGCAGTTCGATGCCGTACTTCGACGCGGCGACGTTCACAAGCTCATGCAGCGTGGCCGGCGCATCGACGGTCGCGAAGTATTTGTCCTTCGGGCCGTAGACGGTGAGCGTGTGGCCGTCGTAATAGAGGTCGCGTTCCTTGTGGTCGCTGCGAACCTGCATGCGCAAGCCATCGGGCACGCGCACCTGGTAGTCCAGCGCGCCGGGAATCTCGACCAGCTCGCCCTCTTCNGTAACCAGGTCGAAGGTGCTGTCGCCCTTGACCGAAAACGACTTCAGGCTGCGCAGGTACGCGCCCATGCGGTCGAGCGCNGCCATGGCTTCGGCATCGATGGCTTCTGCATCGGCCGGCTTGGCCGNGTTCTGCGTTGCGGTCGCGGACCTTGCATCCGGGGATTGCACGGCGCAGCCGAGCGGCGCCGTGGTCAGCAGGACCAGCAGGCCGATGGCAGGCATGGCCCGCCACGCCGTCCCGCGACGCGATTGGATGGATTTCATCAAGTGCTCCTGATCGAAGTGACATCGCGCGCCGTACTGGCGCGCGACGCCGGCAGGACATCACGCGTGATGTCCCGTGTCGATCAGGAAGATTCGCGGCGATCAGCGCGTCGCGACGACGCGCTGCACGGTCACTTCGACAACCACCGGATCATGGTGTTGACCATGCCGCGATACGGCGGCTTGAGCAGGTCGCTGCCCGCGAAGCTGCGTTGGCGGAACACCGGCAGCAGCTTGCTGAAGGTATCGAAGCCGGTGCGGCCGTGGATCGCGCCGATGCCGCTGGGCCCGATGCCGCCGAAGGGCAGGTCGTGCGCGCCGAAATGCAGCAGCGTGTCGTTCACCGTGACGCCGCCGGCGAGCGTGCCGGATACGATNCGGTCGATGCTGCGCGCATCGTTGCTGAAGGGGTACAGCGCGAGCGGACGGTCGAACGAACGGATGCGCTCGATGGCTTCATCCAGCGTGCGGTAGGTGAGGATCGGCAGGATCGGCCCGAAGATCTCGTTGCGCATCACGTCGCTTTCCAGCGGCGGTTCGGCCAGCAGCGTCGGCGGGAAGATGCGTTCGTTCTCCATGCGNGTGCGCGAAGGAGCATCGAGCATNGAGGTNAGAGGTTCGACGACGATCGTGCCGCGTGCGCGGGCATCGTCGACGTAGCTGCGCAGGCGTGCGTACTGCGCGTCGTTGATGATGCGCGTGTAGTCGCGGATCGAATCCGGGCGCGTCGCATCGAAGCCCGGATAACGCGCCACCACTTCATCGCGGATCGCCTCGACGAACGCGCCGCCGCGGGCTTCATCGACCAGCACGTAATCCACGCCGATGCAGGTCTGTCCAGCGTTGAACCACTTGCCGGTGGCGATGCGCGAGGCGGCCTTGGCGAGGTCGAAGTCCGGGCACACTACGGCCGGCGCCTTGCCGCCCAGTTCCAGCGTCACCGGCGTGAGGTGCGGCGCGGCGGCGGCCATGACCTTGCGGCCGACCGCCGTGGAGCCGGTGAACAGCAGGTGGTCGAACGGCAGCGCGGCGAACGCGGCGCCGAGTTCCGGTCCGCCCAGCGCGACCGCGACGCGATCGGCCGGGAACACGTCCGATAGCAGTTCGCGCATCCACTGGCTGGTGCGCGGCGTGTGTTCGGACGGCTTGAGGTAGACGTGGTTGCCGGCGGCGATCGCGGAGATCAGCGGTACCAGCGCGAGGTTCACCGGGTAATTCCACGGCGAGAGGATGCCGACTACACCGACCGGCTCGGGCACGATGCGCGCGCTCGCCGGCCAGAAACGCCAACCCACCGCGGCGCGGCGCGGCTTCATCCAGCGGCGCAGGTGCTTGAGTGCATGGTCGAGCTCGGCCAGCACGATCATGCCTTCCGACAGCAGGTTCTCGTGCTCGCTGCGATGGCCGAAGTCCGCGCGGATCGCCGCGTCCATCGATTCGATGCGGGAGCGGAACACCTCGCGCAGGCGCACCAGGTCGGCGCGGCGCTGGGCATGGTCGGGCTTGCGGGCCTGCCACGCGGCGCGAAGTCGGGCGCGGGTGGTGGCGAGTTCGTCGAGCGGCGTGTCGGCGGTGATGTCCATGCGGTCGAGTGTAGTCCGCCGTCGCGGCGCTCCGGAGGGGCGAAACCGGCGGTGGCCGGGGGGCGTCGCGGCCGTGTGTGAATGGGGCGCTTCAGGCCTCATCGCCGGAGGGCGGGGCTTCGTGCGCGCGCGCATCGATGACGACAGCGGGCAGAGGCCTGCCCGCGCAACCTTCGATCAGCGACCGGCACGCTAGACTTCCCGCATGACCCTGCGACCCTATCTAGACACCTTTCCCGCCATCGGCGAACGCGTCTACATCGATCCTGCGGCAACCGTCATNGGCGATGTGACGCTGGGCGACGACGTGTCGGTCTGGCCGGGCTGCGTGATCCGTGGCGACGTCAANTCGATCCACATCGGCGCCCGCACCAACGTGCAGGACGGAACCATCATCCACGTCACGCACGAAGGCCCCTACACGCGGCCCGGCGGCCTGCCGACCGTGGTCGGCAACGACGTGACCATCGGCCACGGTGTGATCCTGCACGCCTGCACGCTCGAGGACTTCTGCCTGATCGGCATGGGCGCGCGCATCCTCGACGGCGCACGCGTCCACCGGCACGGCTTCGTCGGCGCCGGCGCGGTGGTCGCGCCGGGCAAGCAGGTCGGCGAGGGTGAGCTGTGGCTGGGAAATCCGGCGCGGCTGGTTCGCAGGCTCGACGACCGCGAGATCGAACAGTTGCACTACAGCGCCGCGCACTATGTACGATTGAAGGACCGCTACCTCGGCATGGCCGGGTAGCGGGCGGCAGGTCGCGGCAGGGGGTCGCGGCCACCGCAACACGGATGCCCGGCATGGGTATCGCGCAGGGAACGGGGCACATGGAAGGTTACGAACACCGCAATCCGCACGCGGCGCCCGCCGCGCAGGTCGACGCCATGCGCGCGGCCTGCCTGATCGATCCCGGCATCCATCCCGCTGCGCTGGCTCCGGCATTCGGCCAGCGCCAGTCGTCCCCTGCGACGAACGCCACCGCCTGCACGAACTGGCCTGCGACACGATGCTGGTGCCACTGAGTCCGCGTAGCCGCGCCCGTTCGCCGTCGCCACGCCGAATACGAATCGTCCGATGCAACGCGCGATGGCATGCAAGCAAAGTCGGTGTCGCGCAATCCGATCCATGGAGCTGAAGTGAGCGAACCCCGCCGCAACATCGACCTTCTCGTGAATCACTGATGCTCGACACCTACCGCGAAGTCGTGACGCCGGAGGGCGTGGCCCTCCACCTGCCCGCCGCCGGCCCGGTGCCGCGCGCGCTGGCGTGGGCGATCGACTTCCTGGTGCGCGCCGCGGCGATGATGGTCATGGGCATGTTCGCGGGCGCATTCGGCCGAGGCGGCATGGGCTTATACGCGGTGGCGATGTTCCTGGTGTACTGGTTCTACCCGGTCCTGTTCGAAGCGATGTGGAACGGTCGCACGCCCGGCAAACGCGCGCTCAACCTGCGCGTGATCGCCGCCAACGGCGCGCCCGTCGGCTGGCTCTCGGCATTCACGCGCAACCTGCTCCGCGTCGTCGACATGCTGCCGCTGGCCTACGCCACCGGGCTGGTGTCGAGCCTGATCGATCCGTGGGGACGTCGTTTGGGCGACATGGTCGCCGGCACGCTGGTCGTGCACGAAGCCCATCCGCGCGATCCGCAGCCCGCCGTGGTCGATACCGCGCTCGCGCCTTCCATCGCGCTGCGTCCGTACGAGCAGGTGGCGCTGGTCGCCTTCGCCGAACGCGCGCCNCGATTGAGCGAAGCGCGGCAGGCCGAGCTGGCCGACCTCGCCGAACCGCTCACCGGTGCGCGTGGAGCGCTGGCGGTGACGCGGTTGTATCGCATGGCGAACTGGTTGCTGGGGCGGCGCTGACGCATGAAGCAGGAACACTTCGTCCAGCGTCACCAGCCCGAATGGATCGCCTTCGAGCACTGGCTCGATGAGCGCGGCGAAAGCGCGCGCAAGGCGCGTGCCGAGCGCCGCAACTGGCACGTCCTGTCCGATGCCGAGATGCCCTCGCGCTATCGCCGCCTGTGCCAGCAGCTCGCGCTCGCGCGCCGCCGCGGCTACAGCCCGGTGGTGACCGATCGCCTCCAGGCGCTGATGCATCGCGGACACAGCCTGCTGTACCGCACGCCTGTACCGCACTGGCGACGCGCGGCGGAATTCCTGATCGCCGGTTTCCCGCGCCTGGTGCGCGCCGAGCGCGGCTGCATGCTCGCGGCCTTCGCGCTGTTCTGGATCCCGCTGGTGGTGATCTTCGCCGCGATCCAGTGGCAACCGGAACTGTCGTCCTCCCTCTTCGATCCCGTGCAGCTGCTGCAGTTCGAACACATGTACGACCCGGCCGATCCGGCGCGCAAGCTGGGCCGCGACAACGGCACGGACGTGGCGATGTTCGGCCATTACGTCTGGAACAACGTGAGCATCGGTTTCCGGACCTTCGCCAGCGGCCTGATCGCCGGCGTCGGCTCGATCGTCGTGCTCATCGTCAACGGCGTGATGATCGGCGGCGTCGCCGGGCACCTGCAGGCGGTGGGCCACGGCGACCCGTTCTGGCGTTTCGTCGCGGCGCATTCGGCGCCCGAACTCACGGCGATAGTCATTGCCGGCGGGGCCGGCTTGCGGCTGGGCCTGTCGCTGATCGCGCCCGGCCAGCGACGTCGCGCCGACGCGTTGATCGAAGGCGGCCGCCGCGGCGCACTGCTGTGCGTGGGCGTGCTGGCGATGCTGGTGTTCGCCGCGTTCGTCGAGGCGTTCTGGTCGTCGATCGCGTGGATGCCGGCGTGGATCAAGTACAGCGTCGGCGGCGTGCTGTGGACGCTGACCGCAGCGTGGCTGCTGCTGGGCGGACGCAACCGGCCCGCGGAGGACGCGGGCGCATGAGGATCGAATCGCTCACCGTTGCGTTGCGTCCGCGCACGGCGTGGGAAGCGGTCGAACTCGGCACCGCGCTGGTGCGGCGCCACGCGTCGGCGATCTGGAAGCCGTGGCTGCTGCTCACGCTGCCGGTGTTCGTGCTGTTGAACGCGATGGCGTGGGCGATCGATTCGATGTGGCTCGCGTTCTTGCTGATGTGGTGGCTGAAGCCCGCATTCGACCGGATCCCGCTGTTCGTGCTGTCGCGCGCGGTGTTCGGTGATGTGCCGACGACGCGACAAACACTCGCGGCGCAGCGGAGCTGGGGGCTGTCATGGCTCCCAGGCTATCTGCTGTGGCGCCGCCTGAGCCCGTTGCGTTCGCTGAACCTGCCCGTGGATTTCCTCGAAGGCGCGCGCGGACGCGATGCACGCGAACGCCGCCGCGCACTCGGCGCACCGGTCACCGGCGTCGCCATGCTGGTCACGCTGGCGTGCCTGCTGTTCCAGCTCGCCGTGTTCGTGGGACTGGCCTCGCTCGCCATCGTGTTCATCCCCGACGAGTACCTGCGCGACGTGCTCGGCCGCGCATGGGCGATGCTCAAGGAAGCGCCCGCGTGGCTCGGATTGTTGTCGAACACGCTGGCATGGATCGCGACAGGCCTGATCGAGCCGTTCTATGTCGGCGCCGGCTTCGGCCTGTACCTCAACCGTCGCACCGAGGTGGAGGCGTGGGACATCGAACTCGCGTTGCGCCGCCTGCGCGACCGCCTGCTGCGCGGCGCGGCGCCGTTGCTGCTGGTGTTCGCGCTGGGCATCGCGTTTGCGCCGAACGCGGTGCACGCGCAGGACGCGGACGATTCGCAGGACACTGAAGATGTGCAGGACCGCTCCACGTATCCGAAGGATCCGGAAGACGAGGAAGCCCCGCGCGTCACGCTGCAGCAGGTGTTCGGTCGCGTNGCCGACGAGCGCGGCCTGCGCGACGGAGTGAACGCGCAGATGACGCCGCAACCCGCGCCGNCGACGATGACCGTTGGGCCCGGNGGCGGCGGCGCNACGGGCGGGCAGGGCGGTGCGGCCGGCAACGGACGTGGGCTCGCGGGCGACGGAAGCCTGCGCCGCGCGGTGGGCAAGGCGTACGCCGATCCGACTGTCTCGCCCAAGCGCAAGGTCGTCAGCTGGAAGAAGCGCGACGAGAAGAAGCCCGACCCCGAGAAGAAATTCCAGCCGCCGCCGTTTGGCTGGCTCGGCGAGATCATTGCCACCGTCGGCGAATACGGCCTGTGGGCCGTCGTGATAGCGCTGGTCGGCGTGCTGCTCGCGACGGCGCCGCGATGGCTGGCATGGTTCCGCGGCAGCCTTGCGCGCGAGGCCCGCGAAGACGAAGTGCGCCGCGACCGCACCGACGAACCGGAGCAACCGCTGCCCGACGACATTGCCGCTGCAATCCGCCGCCTGTGGCGCGAAGGCCGCCAACGCGAAGCGCTCGCGATGCTGTATCGCGCCAGCGTGGAAACGATGGTCGCCCGAACGCAGGCCGTGCTCGTGCCCGGCGCGACCGAAGCCGAAGTGCTTCGTGTCTCGCGCAAGCTGCCGCTGGACGCGGATCGCGACGCCTTCGCCCGCGCCGTGCGCACCTGGCAGTACGCGGCGTACGCGCACAGCTTCCCGGAAGGCGATGATTTCGAATCGCTGCTCGTCGATCTCGCCTCGCGCTTCGGCTGGTCCGCATCCGCGCGCAGTGAAGGGAGCGTGCCTGCATGAAGGTCACGCGCCGGCATGGATTGATCGCGTTCGCCGTCGTGGCCATCGCCGGCCTGCTGGCCGCCGGTTTCGCATGGTGGCTGCGCAATTACGAGCGCACCGAGGAATGGAAGGACCTGCCGCGCACCGGCGAGGCCGCCCGCAATCCGCTGTACGTGCTCAAGCTGGCGCTGATCGCCGACGGCGTGCAGGCGCAGTCGCGTCCACGGTTGCAGCTGGATGAGGTGAAGCTCGGAGAGCGCGACACGGTGCTGCTCTACAACGACCCGCGCACGCTCGGCGACAAGGACGAAGCGACGCTGCTCGCGTGGGTCGAGCGCGGCGGCCACCTGCTGGTGCGCACGCCACCGCCGGGCCCGCTGGACGTCGAGCAGTCGCTGCCGGTGCTCGGCGCGTTCGGCGTGCATCCGCGCTCGGACCAGCTGTGCGCCGGGCTCGATGTCGACGGCGAGGATCCGCACGCCGAGTTCTGCCGCGGCCGGCGCCTGGACGTGGATAACCTGGAGTCCACCGCGTCGCTGCACTGGGGCGATGAATCCATCGGCTACGTCTTCGCGCGCATTCCGCACGGGCGCGGCCACGTCGACGTACTGTCGGACTTCGACTTCCTCGACAACGATTCGCTGAAGGACGGACCGCACATCGCGCTCACGCGGCAGCTGCTGGATCCGAACTATCGCGCTGGCACCGTACATCTGGTCTACGAGGCGCAGATGCCCTCGTTCTGGTGGACGCTGGCGCGCGAACACTGGCGCGTGTGGCTGCCGTTGCTGCTGGCGCTGATGGCGTGGCTGTGGCGGCGCTCGCTGCGCTTCGGTCCGCTGCTGGCGTCGCCTGCACTGGAGCGGCGTTCGCTGCTCGAACACGTCACCGCCAGCGGCGAACACATCTACCGCTATGGCTACGCGCACCTGCTGCACGAAGCCGCACGCAAGGCCTTCCTCATGCGACTGCGCCGCCGCGATCCGCAGGCCGCCGCGCTGGACGGCGAGGCGCAGGCGGCGATGCTCGCCGAGCGTTTCGGCCTGCCGCCGGCCGAGATCCGCGACGCCCTGTCCACGCCCATCGCACGCGACCACGCCGCATTCCGCAGCCGCATCGCGATGCTGATGCGCATGCGCAACTCCCTCTGACCCGAGTTTCGAACCGAGAACACGCCATGAACGCCGACGCCGCTCCCGCTCCCATCGTTCCGATCACCGGCCAGGCGCTGGCCGCACGCGCGGCCGCGGTGCGCGATGAAGTCGGCAAGGCCTTCATCGGCCAGGAGGCGGTGCTCGACCAGATCCTGATCGCGCTGCTTGCCGGCGGCCATGTCCTGATCGAAGGCGTGCCCGGGCTGGGCAAGACGCTGCTGGTGCGCGCGTTGTCGCGGGCGATCGATTGCAGCTTCGCGCGCGTGCAGTTCACGCCGGACCTGATGCCCAGCGACATCAGCGGTCACGCGGTGTGGAATCCGAAGTCGGAGACGTTCAACATCCGCCGCGGCCCGGTGTTCACCAACCTGCTGCTGGCCGACGAAATCAACCGCGCACCGGCGAAGACGCAGTCGGCGCTGCTGGAGGCGATGCAGGAGCTGCAGGTCACCATCGAAGGCCACAGCTTCCAGCTCACGCCGCCGTTCCTCACGCTCGCCACGCAGAATCCCGTCGAGCAGGAAGGCACGTATCCGCTGCCAGAGGCGCAGCTCGACCGCTTCCTTCTGAAAGTGCTCATCGGCTATCCCACGCGCAGCGACGAGAAGCGCATGGTCGCGGCCGTGAGCCAGGGCCGCGCGGCGTCGGACTTCGACCTGTCGCAGGTCGCGCGCGTGCTCGGTCCGCAGGAGATCGTCGCGATGCAGGCCGGCACCGCGCTGGTGGCGGTGGACGANGCGGTGATCGACTACGCCGTGCGGATCGTGGCCGCGACNCGCGACTGGGCCGGCATCTCGCTGGGCGCCGGTCCGCGCGGCAGCCTCGCGCTGGTGCGTGCTGCGCGTGCGCAGGCGGTGCTGTCNGGCCGCGANTTCGTCACGCCCGACGACGTGCGCGAAATCGCCAAGCCCGCGCTGCGTCATCGCATCGCGCTGGCGCCGGAACTGCAGATCGAAGGCCAGTCGCCGGACGACGTGCTGCACGCGTTGCTGGCCAAGGTCGAGGCGCCGCGGAANTAACGCAACGATGAACGCGACCGCTCACCCGCGTGCCTTCCCGCGNCCCGCGCCCTTCGTGCTGGCGTTGCTGGCGCTGTGGTCGTTGCTGGGCATCGCGGTCGCGTTCGGGTTCGCCACTTCGATGCAGTGGCAACTCGCCGGCATCGCGCTGGCNGCGTTGCTGCTGATCGACCTGGCGCTGCTCTGGCGCGCACCGACGCCGCAGGTCGAGCGCCGGTTGGCCGATACCTGGCCGATCGGCATCGAACGTCCGGTGACGCTGTCGCTGGAAGCGCCGCAAGGCATCACGCTGGATGTCTTCGACCTTCATCCGGGTGGCTGGTCGATGCAGGGCCTGCCGCGTCGCCTGCGCCTGAAGCGCGGCGAGATCGCGTCGCTGGACTACCACCTGCGCGCGAAGGCGCGTGGCGATTTCCGCTTCGACGGCGTNCAGCTGCGCCTGCATTCGCCGCTGCGCCTCTGGTGGCAGTCGCGCGTGGCCGGTNAGGCGCAGGACGTGCGCGTGTTTCCCAACTTCGCGCCGCTGGCGAAGTTCGCGATGTTCAGCGCGGATCAGGCGTCGCGCCTGGTCGGTGCGCATCTGCGCCGCCGTCGCGGCGAGGGTACGGATTTCCACCAGATGCGCGAATACCGCATCGGCGACAGCCTGCGCCAGATCGACTGGAAGGCGACGGCGCGCGCGCGGCGATTGATCTCGCGTGAATACCAGGACGAGAAGAATCAGCAGCTCGTGCTGCTGCTCGACACCGGCCGCCGTCTGCTGGCACGCGACGGCGAGCTGGCGCATTTCGACCACGTGCTCGATGCGGCGCTGGTGGTGGCGTACCTAGCGCTGCGGCAGGGCGATGCGGTAGGCCTGCTCGCCAGCGGCGGCGCCGATGCGTGGGTGCCGCCGCGCCGTGGCGTCGGCGCGATCGATGAGCTCCTTCGCGCGACGTATGCGCTGCAACCGCAGCCTGTGGCGACGGATTTCCTGGCGGCAGCGACGGCTCTTTCGGTGCGGCAGCGCCGCCGTTCGCTGGTGATGCTGGTGACGAACCTGCGCGACGAGGACATGGACGACCTGCTCGCGGCAGTGGCGCTGCTTCGCAAGCGGCATCTGGTGTGCGTGGCGAGCCTGCGCGAAGGGTCGCTCGACGAGGCGCTGTCGGAACCGGTGAACGATCTTCCCGGTGCTATCCGCGCCGGTGCGACGGCGCAATATCTCGACCAGCGCAACGCGGCGCACGAGGCGCTGCGCAATCATGGGGTGATGGTGCTGGATGTGGCGTGCGACCAGCTTGCGGCGTCGCTGGTGGAGCGGTACCTGGCGGTGAAGCGGGATGGGTTGTTGTAGTTGAGTGCGGGCGCGCGCGCAGCTGCGCGATGATGGATCGCTTTTTTCCCGTCATCCCGGCGAAGGCCGGGATCCAGGCCCGTAACGCTCGGGCACCGCGTTTGCGGCTCCCAACCTCACCGTCATTCCAGCGAACGCTGGAACCCATTTTGATTCTGACTTTCTCTACGGCCTCAAGGTGCGTTGGAAGCAAAGAAGAATCACCAGCCAAGCTTCCGATCACCTACGGTGCTCGGGTCACTTTTCTTTGCTCGCACAAAGAAAAGTAACCCAAAGAAAGTGCGTACAAGTCCAACCCAGTCCCACGACCGGGACGAGAAAAGGCGCGTTCGCGATTCGCCATCCATGGCTCAGCGCTCACCACCGCACATCCCTGTGCGGCGCCCTACGGGGCTAGCGAACTGATGTGCTGCTCGACAGCAACAGCAACAGCAACAGCAACAGCAACCGCAACCGCAACCGCAACCGCAACCGAAACCGAAACCGAAACCGAAACCGAAACACAACCGTCCGTAGGATGGGTTTCGCAACGCGAAACCCATCATTGCCACGTAACAGCGATGGGTTCCGTTTCGCGAGACCCATCCTACGCAGCGCTACGGCGCCGTCGCCCGCTCCAATTCCAGCAACGTCCCCATCGCTTCTTCCCGCGAAGCGCCGCACATCTCAACCTCCGGCCGCAACGACGCGCAGAACGCCGGCCGCTCCGGCTTGCCGAACAACCGGCAGCGATACGTATCGTCCAGCTGCACGCACGGAATCCCCGCCGGCTTGCCATGCGGCATGCCCGGAATGGGGGAGTTGATCGACGGCGCGATGCAGCACGCGCCGCATGCGGCGCGGCAATCCATGACGAACGATCTCAGTCGGCGGTGACGAGTTCCGCGCGATGTTCGCGCAAGGTCTCGTACACCTCGTCGGTTTCGGGGCGCACGCCGTGCCAGCGCTGGAAACTCTCGGCAGCCTGTTCGACCAGCATGCCGAGCCCGTCGATGCAGTCGTGCGAACCGGCCGCACGCGCCCACGCGAGGAACGGGATCGCGACCTCGCCATAGCTCAGGTCCACCGCTGCCGTGCGCGGGTTCGCCAGCGCGATCGGCAGCGACGGCAGGCCGTCGGCGCGGGCGGCGGAGGTGGCGTTCACGATCAGGTCGAAGGTGCCCAGCGTGTCGATGTCGCGCAGGTAACGCGGATGCACGCGGCCGGGCATCGCCAGGGCATCGGCCAGCGCGTCGGCGCGCTCGGGCGTGCGGTTGACGATGTAGAGATCGCCGATGCCCGCATCCAGCAGCGCCGGTGCGACGCCGCGCGCGGCACCGCCGGCGCCGATCAGCAGCGTGCGCCGCGAACGCAGGTCCAGGCCCTGGCGTTCGGTGAGGTCGCGCACCAGGCCAACGCCATCGGTGTTGTCGCCTTCCCAGCCGGTGGCGGTGCGCACCAGCGTGTTCACCGCGCCGGCGCGGCGCGCGCGGTCGGTCAGCGTCGTGCAGACGCTCACCGCGCGGTTCTTGTGCGGCAGCGTCACGTTGGCGCCCAGGCCGCCCTCGGCCGCGAACTCCGCGACGATGGCATCGAACAGCTCCGGGGGCGCGTCCATCGCGGCGTACTCCAGCGCGATGCCGGTCTGTCGGCCGAACGCGGCGTGGATGCGGGGCGACAGCGAATGCGCCACCGGATGGCCGATGACCGTGAAACGCTTGACCAGGGCCGGATTTGCGACGGAGGCGAAATTGGACACGGGGGACCCTCGCATAAACTGGAGTTCACAGACACAGGAGACGCACGATGCGACGCAGCCCGGCCTCATCCAGCAGGCACCGCGTGTGCAGTGTAGTGGCGGCGCTCATCGCGGGCGGTATCGCGGTGTCCGGCCCGGCGTCGGCCTTCCTTTCCGAATTCGGCATCGAAGGCATGGGCGTGGTGTCGACCAAGGCCAGCGAGATCCGTGGCAGCGTCAGCCCGGACGGCCAGCATATCGTCTGGGGGAGCACCGATCGTGAAGGCGGCGCCGGAGGATGGGACCTGTGGCAGGCGCGCCTGAAGGACGGCCGCTGGCAGGACGCCCGACCGCTGGCGGTCAACTCGTCCGCCAACGATTTCGATCCGCTGTTCAGCGCCGACGGGCGCTGGTTGTACTTCTTCTCGAACCGGCCCGGCGGCGTGGGTGGCGACGATCTGTACCGCGCCGCGGTGAAGCCCGACGGCAGCTTCGGCCCGGCGGAAAACCTCGGCCGCGGCGTCAACACGCGCGGAGACGAATGGGCGCCGACGCCGAGCCGCGACGGCCAGCACCTGCTCTTCGCCAGCGACGGACACGGCGGCGCTGGCCGGCACGACCTGTTCGTGGCGCGCTGGGACGGGAAGGCGTTCGTCGATCCCAAACCGGTGCCGGGCATCAACACGAAGGCCGAAGAATTCGACGCCGCCTGGCTCGGCGACGGCCGCACGCTGGTCTACGCGCGTTCGCAGGATCCGGCGACGAANCCGGTGCGGTTGTACGTCGCGCATTGCGATGGCGCGCACTACGTCGATGCGGGGCCGCTGGCGTTGTCNNTCAACACGGACGATGCGACCACGCTCGGACCGGCGGTCGACTGGAACAAGCCGGGCGAGCTGCTGGTGAGCGGCGCGGCGAAGTCGCCGCGTGCGGGGAAACTGGATCTGTATCGGATGAAGGCGCCGGCGGTGGCGGGGAAGGACGGGTGTTTGCCGTGAGCTCGTCGCTCGCGCTACGGGGCGTTGCCACGTCTGTTTTCTGTAGCCCGGGTAAGCGCAGCGCACCCGGGGTGAGCGTGACAGGTCCCGGGTGCGCTGCGCTTACCCGGGCTACAGCCCACCCGCCACATCCACCAGGCTGCCCGTCATGTAGGACGCTTCATCCGACAGCAGCCACACGATCGCACGCGCGATCTCTTCGGCTTCGCCGCCGCGCTGCATCGGGATGCGCGCCTTCACGCGATCCACGCGTTCCGGCTCGCCACCGCTAGCGTGGATCTCGGTGTAGATCGAGCCCGGCCGCACGCAGTTGACGCGGATGCCCTCGGCGGCGACTTCCTTCGCAAGGCCCACCGTGAGCGTGTCGATCGCCGCCTTAGATGCCGCGTAATCGATGTATTCGTTCGGCGAACCCAGGCGCGCGGCGACCGAGGAGACGTTGACGATCGCACCGCCGTGTCCGCCGTGCCGCGTCGACATGCGTCGCACCGCCTCGCGCGCGCACAGGAAGCTGCCGACGACGTTNGCGTTGAACACGCGCGTCAGGCGCTCGGCNTCCATTTCCTCCACGCGCATCTGNCGTTCGAGGATGCCGGCGTTGTTNACCAGCGCCGTGACTTCGCCGAAGCNGCGGTCCACCGCGTCGAACAAGCGCATCACGTCCGCCTCGCGTCCGACATCGACGCTGATCGCCATCGCCTCGCCGCCACCGCGTTCGATCGACGCGACGACCTCGTCGGCGTCCTTCTCGCGATGACGGTAGGCGATGCAGACGCGATACCCNGCNTGCGCCGCAAGNTTCGCGGTGGCCGCGCCGATGCCGCGACTGCCGCCGGTGACGATGGCGATCCTGTTGCGCTCCATGCGACCTCCGGTTCTGTCTTCAGCCGAATGCGGGCGCGTCGTTCGCGTCGTCACGCACCGATGCGTTTCAGGTACACGTGCTGCGTCTTGGTGCGCTGGAAGCCTTCGCGTTCGTAGAACGGATGCGACTCCGCGCGCACGATGTTCGAGCGCACCATCACCTCGCCGATGCCGATCTCGCGTGCCCAGTCCAGCGCCGCATTCACCAGCGACTGGCCGA